>Ga0256407_10010643_pt1 | contig 12881 bp, 12 predicted proteins | sample RumenRJG_04DNA_FD_193489 | JGI IMG/M metagenome (GOLD analysis project Ga0256407, IMG submission 193489) | Bovine rumen microbial communities from Lethbridge, Alberta, Canada - RJG_04 | ecosystem: Host-associated > Mammals > Digestive system > Stomach > Rumen | place: Canada: Alberta... | reverse complement strand
AGCGACAACTCTTCCGCAGATATATCCTTCGACTCAATCAGATAGTCCGACATATAGACATCCCACCCGGGATAGCTCCTGTGAACAGACTCTATCCATTCCGTCAATCCAGCTTCACCCTTGTTGATAGCCTGACCATTACCTACCAGACACACCACAAGCCCCCAGTTCGTCTGTCTGTCCATGCATGAAATCAGATATTCCGGCTCCGAATATGGGAAATTGCAAATGCCCTTCTTCTCACGCATAAACCGCTGCAACTCCTCCTTCGTCCATGCCCGTTGCGCCTCGTCAAATATGGCCACATGCTCCACAGGAATATAAGCCTTGTCCGTATGACTTTGGAAATACCCTTCTATGGGCACAATCTTCTTTCCTTTCACCTCAGTCCCTTCCAGATACAAGTCACGGTAATGGTGAATCATCTGGATGAAAGCCTTCACCTTACTCTTGGCCTCAGCCTTGGTACACGCCTTGCGACTCTCATCCTTGGCCCGTTTCTTGTCCCGACGCACATAGTCGCGAGTCAACGCCTCCTGCAGCACCTCTACCAACGGGAAGTTGCCCGACAGATACACTGCCTTCTCGCCACGGTTAAATTGGTCTATAGCCGTATTGAGACCAATGAGCGTCTTGCCTGCTCCAGGAACGCCCGTAATAAAGCAGATGGCCTTCCTGTTGTTTGCCCTGCAATGGTCTATTATCTTGCAAAGTTCAACCGACGCCTTGTCAATATCTCCGCCATGCTTTGTGATGTCCTCAACCGTATTCTCTTCATATAGTGCAATGGCAGCTTCTATAATAGTAGGCGTGGGCGAATAACCGCTCTTGGCCCATTGGTCATCGGTTTGTGTAGGCGCCACCTCATAGTGAACAGCGCCAAGCACCATCTCGATAGCCTCTGCCAACCGCTTTGTGTTCACCTGTAACGGCTCATACACATCATCTCCGAAATGCTTCAACGCCATCTGGCAACGAGAACCTTTCTCCGCAGGAACCACCAGAATCGGAATCAATATCCTCTCCAAACTACCTTCCTGAAAATTCTTCAAGTCGATAGCATAGTCCCACACTTGCACAAGCGCCTCACGCGAGAACTTCCGTTCAGCAGTCTTATACTCCAGCACAAAGACGATACCATCGATAACAGCAATCACATCCACGCGCCTACCCATTCGGGGAATATTGTACTCGAAGTACACGCTTCCCCTTCCTTCATACGGGCCCAGCACCTCGCGCATCGTCTCAATCTCCTCCACCCACGACTTCGACGTCTCATCATTCACGTCATGCTGCGAAGCCAGAGTCAACGCCCCCACTATCTCGTTATTGCTCCGAGACAGAAAGTCCGTAATGGAATCCGAGTAGTAATACCTTCGTGCTGCCATATATCTTATAACGTTTATGTTACGATTCTATATATCCTTCTTGGTCATATCCGCGATGGTAGTGATTAATGCAGGATACAAGCTGCTCCACACGAGGATCTTCTATTTTCATTCTACCGTATTGCGGCAGTTGATCATCATACCTCTCGCGTTTCCCTTTGGCTATTCTCTTCTCATAATCATCTGGAATTAAGAAGGAGCTTCGTTCTCCAAGATAACGATAATACTCGTTCTGGTAGATGGCAACACCAGCCATATCGAGGTCACCAAAATGGACATAACGATTAGGAATTGTTTTCAGCCAGTCAATGAGATCGCCATGCTGTTGTTGCGGATAACGCGACACAAACAACAAGCGGCTGTCTTGGGGGAATTGATGCGCAAAGAAATATTGCTGACGTTTCACATAACGGAAATTCTCTGCATTCTCCACTCCAACAATGATAATGTCTTCAGGAACTGTGAACGACTGACAATCGGAAATGAACACGAAGCTACCCTCTGGTGGGAGTATAGTGATGGACACTCCGTTCAGCGTTGCTGGAATGGACTGATAGCTGTTGACCAGGAATCCTTGGAAAGTGCGATGCTGCACAAATTTGCTGTCGCCAGTCACATCGACTTGTGAAGACCTGTCCGCCTCTTGCCGTTGCAGCAAGCTTAGCGTAGCCTCCAAGTTGCGAATATCATATTGGCTGGCAAGATAGTGACGGAAACAATTTGCATCAGCAACACGAAAACTCTTTCTGCTTCCATGTGGGACTGTCAGCAATATGCCATCGTCATTCATCTGCTGAAACCAATCACCATCTAGGCTGCTGGCAGGAAGAGCTTTTCCTTCTGCCAACTGTATCAGTCGTCCTATGAGTGCTGCGGTCTTCTTCATCTGATAGTCAATAATGTTTTCACAACTGTATTGCTTCGCTCGTCTTTGCTAAGCGAGTATGTGTATTTGTATGCCTGAGCGTTATACGTAGTCGGAGAACTATTGATGAGATTGATGTTTCGTACATTGGCAAACTTCAGGATACCCTCTACATTATTAGGATGTAGCTTACCTATCTCGTCCATCATGCAATGAAGCTTAAAGTCTCCGAATTTGCGGGATATTTTACGCTTGAAGACATTGATAAGCATGATGTTCACCATCGCTTTTACCAAAATATCCGTTCCGTCACTACCAACATTGGAGAGTTTCTCTACCCAGTTTGTATCATTGTCGTTCTCCTTGACCTTGAACTCAAGTTTAAACGTGTCGGAAAGCGTTATTTGCTCTCTTTTCTGTTCTGCATCCAGCATATCGATAAGGGTCATAAGCAGTTTCACAGCTTGCTCATTGGTGTGGTTCAAGTTATCCTCATCGGTGAAAAGGTTCATTTGTCCGATGTCATAGCCGTGCTCATCGTCAAAATGTTTGATATTCAAAAGCTGTTGCATCAGGCGGTCGTTGCTTTCCACTGCCCGCAACTCTATCTCTTTGATAACACCGGCAAAGTTGTTTTCCCGGAAATCACGATTGATGTCATTAATGGTGGCACGAATGTCTGCGTTATGTTGGCTAAGATCACTCACGTCACGTGCGATACGTTTAATAATGCTGGCGTACTGGCGACTGGTGCGTACACGATATTGCTCAATCTTGTTATTGGTGATGAACTCATTAAGTTCTGCGGCAAAATCAGTATAATCTGTATCAACATTGAACTCCGTACGGAAATGGAATGTATTCTGTGGCGAGAAATTGCCTTTGAACCTAATGACAGATTGTTTGAAATCCTCAAATTTCTGTTGCTGCGAAGTGATATGATCTCGCAGTTCTTCCAAAATGTCGACCAGCAGTTTTACTGTTTCTGTCCTTTCGACCGTCAATAACTCTGGAGGACATGAGGGGTTGTTCATAAAAGAATGAACTTTGTCTATAGCTTCCTTCAATCTCTGTTGCTCATCTTGCAAGGAACGAAGCTCTGACGAAAGATTAGTAATTCTTTCATCATATTGTTGTTTGCGTTTTTTGAACTTTTCCTGTACGTCATCAATCTTCTGACGAAGCTGTTTTCGCTCGTCTTTCTTTTGCTGTTCAAGTTCAAAAAAGTCACGGGTATCATTCTGCCACGAGATAAAGTCTGGGCGATGCTCGTCAATATATTTCAATTCGCCTACAATAGCTTGCAACTGGCTACGTACTGTCTGCAACTGATTGACATCCACACCCAGCCCTTTCAATTCGGCATCCATTTGGGCTTGAAGCTCATTCTTACGCTGCCCTGCATCTTCTTCTTTCTTTTTGAGGTCAGCATTCATGGTGGCCTTTTGCTGGTCAGTCACACTTTTCAGCTCTTTCTTCTGCTTGTCGAATGATTTGCGTATGGTCTCAATCTCCTTTTCTTGCTGAGCGGTCAGGGTATCTTTTTGCTTGTTTAAAGATTCGATTTCTTTTTCCGCTTCGCCAAGTTTCTGCTGGAGCCCTGCATCTTCAGACTCGCGCCATTTCTTCAGACTATCCTCCGAAGCAGTCCGGTCATTCTGAATAGTCTCAATCCGATGGGGAATATTGTTATACTCGGCATCAAGGTTCATCTTCTCAATGCGAAGCTGCTTCAGTCGAGCAGCAGGCTTGCGTTCTAGCTCAGTAATGTCAGTTTCTAACTGTTGTTTGCGAAGCCAGATCTGTCTGTTGAGCTCCTCTATTTTCTGTTCCTGTTGGGCTTTCTGCGATTTAATTTCTTCTGGAGTCTTTATGGTCTTTTCAATATTCTCCGTATCAATTTTTAACCCATATATGGTATCTGAGGAGTTGACAATCTGCGGGTGAAGCGAAGTGTTATAAAGCACGGTATCTTCATCTACCACTTTACCTATATGATCTTCCCAACCGCTGACATTTTCGCCCAACCACTCAATTAGTGAACCTTTTTGGCGACCCAACAGATTATCAAGCTTTTCTATTTCGAGGGAAGTCTGTTTGATGTTGCCTTCTAAGGTGGCCACATCCTTGTCGCAAGTGACCTCCAATTCCTTGCGCTGCATAGCTGTCTCATTGGTAATGCGGTCTATCTCCAGCTGTTTGGCCACAGATTCACGGTAGAGCTGCTGCTGCCTTTCCTTCAAGTCTTTAGTTTTGCGGTCTTGTTCGTCCATTTCTTCCTGATAGGGATTGGACTGTTTCACTCGCTGTAGCTGTAGTTTAATGTCACTTCTGTTTTGGCGTGCATCATCCAAGGATTTCTGATTTTCAGACAACTTTTGCTGATATCGTGAGCGAACATCCTCCAGTTTTTCTGCCATTTCATTCTGTAAACGTCCCTCTGTCTCCACCCGATGAGCATCCATATCATTGAGTTTCTGCTTTGTCTGAAGCTGATAATCCCGCAACTGACTATCGACATCCTGTAGCAAAGTATCATATTTCGATTTGACACTTTGGTTCTTGCTTGTCAGCGTCTCTTCCTGATGCGTCAAGCTCTGCTGACGAATCTTCAACTCGCCTTCTTTGCCAATTCTTTCAATAATTAGATTGATGCCTATTTCCTCGTAGTGCTGGCGCTTTACTTTCACTTTCTCTAAAAAGTCATCAAGCACAGCTTCTTTACCTTTCAGACCGTCACGTTCTTTAGTAAACTTGTCATTCTCCTCTCCCAATAGACGTTTCTGACGCAATAATTCCTGATTGCGCCCCGACTCCATCTCTGCCAACAGAGGTTGTCGCTGGATGTCACGCTCCAAGGCATAGTTCAGTTCACCACACAGCTCGGAGATTATCTTACGAGTGTACTCATACTGTGTATATCTGTTGATAACAGCATCTGCGTCAACCTTCACTTTCACCTTTCCGTTCTTCTCCTGTTTGTACCATTTCCAAATGTCTTCGTACTGTTGGCGGAAGTTCTTCACTTCTTCGCGATAACGGTTCAGGTCAATGTCGTCGCCTGCGAAGTCCATCGAATCGATAATGGTATCTTTGATGACACGCGACTCCAGGCTCTGGTTGAGGAAGATATTTTGGATGGTCAGCGGCACTTGACGGTATTTAGCACTTTCCATTAGCGAGAACCTGCGCAGTTCTTTTGCAACTTGCTGGGTGTTACCGTAGATAATGTCGCGAAACTCCTCGTAGCCACGAATGATGTTGCTCTTATACACACGTGTACCAATCTGTTCACTGATACGCCCCCACTCATAGCGCACGCTATTATCATCCTCGATAAAGAAGCGCTTGTCGTAAGCACAATCCACAATGCGGAAGGCAGTGCGACCATGCGACAAGAAGGTCATCACGAAAAACTTACCCGTTTCACGGCATACTTCGTAAATGATGTATGAATTCTGATGAGGAAGATAGAACTCATCATAACCCTTCTGCCCAACCTGTGTCTTGATGCCAAGCTTGCTCTTGTCCACATTATAGAAGAACAGGATGGCGCGAAGCAGAGTGGACTTACCGACACCTTGTGTACCGATAAAATGCACATTGCCGTCAAGCTTGATCTCTGCGTATGGCACATGGGCACTATTGATAAATATGATCTTATTGAGGTATCTCATCTTTCACGTCTTCGTCTATGTTAATACAAAGCATAATCTGCTCAATATAGTGGAACGCATTAGTTACCTGATAGGTTTCCTCCACTTCGTTCACCAGTTCGGCAAAACCCATGTTTACAAGAGCCGCAGCCAATGCCTCCAGCTTCTGGCGGTTTGAGGGTTTGTCGGAGAACATCTGAACCAACTTGTCCTTAAGTCCAGGAATAGTTGACAGGCTGACCTCCATTTGTACGAGACTGAACTGTGTACCTGCACCAAAAGTGGTATCAAAGGTCTTTAAGAAGTCAAGGTAATCAATCCAAGAGAATAGCGACTGTAACTTGTTTTCTGTTATAACCTTCTGTTCCTGACGACTGAAATAATAAAAACCTTCACCGCTGCTCAATTGGAAATCAATCTGTTTATAATACTCTTCATACTCCTGCTGGTTCTCTTCAATATCATTGAAGATGGCACGGGTATTGGCATCGACACTGTTGCTCGATATAAATTGCCCACGGCTGAGTCGTTGGAAAACTTCACTTGTATATTTCATCTCGGATAAATAATCGGGTATTCTATATTGTCAATTGTCTCGCTTTCTGAAGTATAAAGCATTTGGTCTGGATACTGTGAGGCCATTTGCAAAAAGAGTACCAAACGTAGCTCTTTGTCAAGTGTGTTAGAAAAGGAGTAATTCCAGACGTAATGGAACAAATCACTACTCTGTGCCATGAATCCGTTCAACAATTCTTGATGGTTAAAGGCTCTTGACGATTCTGTCTGCTCCACGAGGAAACTATCATCTATTTTGTCGGCCAGTCTCGATTTGATATTGGTTTTCTTTGTGATACGCTGGCGTATGTTGTTGAGTATTTCAAGTGCAGAATCCTCGTTGCGCAGGAAGTCAAGCGATACTCTCGTAACATATTTGGGCAGCCGTTCCATCCACACATCATTCGTGCAAGATATTACTTCCTTTACATTTGTCGTCTGCTCAATCATATACTGGTCGCGCAGATACTTCAATTGTCGCACACGCTTTACAAGCCGGTTTTGATACTCAATGCGGTTCAAGTAATCGATAATTTGAGCAGCGATATTGATAAGACCATGAGCCGACTCGCGCAAACCTTCACGAACCTCACTAACTATTTGCTTTAACCCATAGTCGGCAGCACTTGCAAAGAAAATGGTCTGTTCGTCAATGACTCGCTCCGTTTGTCGGATAAGTTCCGCTATTAGGCGACCTTTATCGTCAAAGTCTTTAAGACGCAACTCCTTGATCTTGAAGTTGGGTTCCTGCTTATAGGTATCATCTACATTACGCTTCAGGTCTACCACATTGCGTCGTGTAGCGTTTTCAATACTTTTGAACGTATGACGTATTTCTCTTAGAAAACTATCCCTTCTAGCATTGCTCTCCGCTGCCAAGTACGAATCAATACCCAGTTTCAATTTGTCAATATAGGTGCGTACAGATGAAATATTAATATCTTCATTCACCGCCAAAACCTCTTCGAAGAAACTCTGATAGGCGTCGTCAAGCTCTAAAGTGTCACCCGTTTGCACAATAACACCAAAAGTAATCAGATGCTTCAGCTTGTTCTCATCACCTTCCAAGGTCTCTAGGGCGTCATCATATCTCACGGCAACTGTTTTACGCTTCATGAACATGTCGTTCAGCAGTTTTGCTCCCTGCTGAAGTCCACGTGTCAGTTCTTTTATCGAATGGTATGTTGCCATAATTTATCAACCTTGATGTTAGTATCCAATCAACAGAATCCCTTTCAGCGGAAGTCTCAAACGGTTCGAGACATACAGCGTTTCAAGAAACGTCTTGACTTCGTGATAATCTCGAGTTATAGCACCTCCTCCTGTATATTCGTTGAGCACTGCGATAACGAGATACTCGATATCGAACATCATACAGGCTTGGAAGATATCTTTTAAAAACTGGTTGTTCCTAACCGCACGGCCAGCCTCCACCTCAATGACAATACGATGTTCCCTGTTTACTGCATCAGCATAAAACGACTTGTCAATCTCGTTATTCTCACCGAAAAGCACCGGAACATCTATCTTCTCGTCACGTCCTTTGCCTTTCTCCACATCATATCCGCAAGCCTCAAGATGCGGACGCAGGAGAGCCAACACGTCGTTCGACACCCTATGCTGTCCGTCAGCAAGAGTTGCCTCAATCTTCTTGAAACAATCAATGACCACTTGTATCTCAGGTGTCACACCATGCGACCGTGGAAAGAATTGAAAGTTTATCATATTACTATGTATTTAATTTGTTTCTGCTTATAACACTAACTTTGCAAAGAATTGTATTCGCGTGATTCTTTTCATAGGTCGCATGAACGCTTGGTTCGAACTCATTAGCCCAAACCACTCGGAAGCCAGCCTTTTCAAAACCAAGGTCAAGACCTCCGCAACCAGCAAAGAATGATATCACGTTCATACAATTATTCTTTCTTCTTTTTATTCTTTTTTGCTTCTATTTGTCTACTTACCCTCTTCTTATCCTAACGTAAGACTCGGCTTGGCTTCTCGAAGGTCTCCCTTACCTCTCCCTTACCTCTCCCTAAGGTCTCGGCTTGCTCTCGGCCACCTCTATCCTCGGCCTACGCTACGCCCTTGCTACGATCAACCATTATCAATCATCTGTGACCAAGTTGAGTGACTAAGTTAACGTACGCTTGTATTTCTGACTTCTGCTGTTGGGTTTGTCGGGTATTGTCATCTTTATGAAGCCTCCATCAATAAGGGGGTCTATATAGCGATGTTTCACATTATAACGGTGTTTCAGACCGATATGCTCCATTATTTCCGTCATGCTTCGAGGGGTTGTGCAGAAGGTCAAGATGTCGTTAACCGTATCGGATGCCTTGGTCTCTGACTTAGTCACTTTTTCTTGGTCAGTGACTAAGTTAAGTGATATAGTCGGTCTGACCGTCGCATCGAATGTTGCCATATACGACGTGCGACGCTCTGCCAGAATGCGTTCCTCGGCTTCTGTAGCTATGTCGCGACGAGGGCCTATGCGAACAAAAGTGCGACCACGATAGCGCACGGGTGGCAACATGGACGGAGTCACTTCTGCAACGAGTAGGTCGCCTTCAGGGAACTCTAAGCGCTCTACACTCATTACGGGTATGGGCAGAATGTTGCCGTCGGAACGGATGGCGGCAATTTTTTTCAGCAAAGCATCTGTCACCATAAGTCCCGACAGAGTGCCGTTGTCGTAAGCGCCCAGAATCAGGTAGCCCTTCTTGCGCGAATTGGGCAAGTCGTTACTGAAGGCACAGATGGCCTCTTGAAACTTATCCATGTCAGTTGTTGACGTGGTCCGTTCCACACGATAAGTTTCCGTGCTATGCAGCAGTTCTTGTATTTCGTCTTTGGTTATCATATCTTTGCCTTCCATGTTCAATAGATTTAATTCTGGGTTTAAAGTTCGGAAAAATACTCGACATAACAAAGCGTGTGTACAATTTTATATATATTTTTAACAGAAAAACGGCTCTCTGAGGGAAAATCCCGCCTAAAGAATAGGGAAATCTACCGTAACCTTTAGGAATAATCCCAGACCTTTCGGCCCCTCTGTTACGTCAAAAGAGTGAAAACAAGAAACAAAAATGTCTAACCCTTTAACGAATAGGAGATCTGATTATGAAAAAGATGATGTTTATGGCAATCCTGATGACAATGACCATCACTGCCCGCTCGGCTATGCCGCTTGGCTCGTCCAAGAACGCTATGAGCTATACACAGGCAAAGCACGAAGCCCTGTATCTGTCCGACAAGATGGCCTATGAACTGGACTTGACAGATGCCCAGTATGATGCAGTCTACGAGATTAACTTGGACTACATGATGAGTGTTTCTGGTCGTAACGACGTGTACGGTGCTTGGTGGAGCCGTCGGAATACTGACCTTCAGTTTGTTTTGACTGCTTACCAGTATAACAGATATGTGGGAATCTCTTACTTCTATCGTCCGCTGACATGGCATAACGGTTCATGGATTTTCAATGTCTACACCCACTACAGCAACAAGAGCCATTTTTACAAGGGACATCCGAAAGGATATGCGAGCTACAAGGGTGGAAACAACAAGAAGTCAGCCAACCACTATGCTTCCATGAAGCCAAAGAACGACAGAAACGGTCATGGCAATGGCTCGACAGGGAAGAACACTGCCAGCACGCCCGGTGGCCACCACGACAACCATATTGCTCAGAACAACAGTCGTGGTAACGGATCGGGTCATTTCGGACGCAGGTAATTCCGTTTGCTCTATATATGCCTGGTGACAGGACACGGGGAATCTCATAAATGGGGTTCCCTGTTTTTTCTCCTTCTCACATCGGCTAACTGTCTTTTATGAATATAAACATATCAGCCCCACCGTAAACATAAACTGTTCGGTTCAATGAGTCAAGTCGTTGGACTCTTTTTTTATAGCTTCCACCACCTTCACATCCGCTGGCAGCCACTTCACACCGTCTAACTCATCCTTGGTGAGCCACTTCGCCGCCTCATGCTCATTCAGATGCAGCGCCTCCGTCACTAGCGAACACAGATAGCAATGCATTTTCAGATGGAATTTGGGATAATCATACTCCACCGTACAAAGAAAACCATCCACGCAAATCTCCGCAGACAGTTCCTCGCGAATCTCTCTCACAAGAGCCTCTTCTGGCGTTTCCCCATCTTCCATCTTTCCGCCAGGAAACTCCCACCAGTCCTTCCACTCACCATATCCTCGCTGAGTGGCGAATATCTTATCTCCTTTGCGAATAATCGCTGCTACCACTTCTATCTGTTTCATACTTCTCAACTAGTTTATTTACAGTCACGTTCACCCTTCGCTATCCTGCGAGTTTCCTTTCTTGCCTCCCTCCACCTCGGATAGTATTTATCCATCAACGCATGGAAACGGGCATTATGGCTTGGTTCTAACAAGTGACACAGTTCGTGAACCACGACATGCTCGACACACCTATTTGGCAGCAACAGCAGAAATGTAGAAAAGCAAATGCTGTGGTCTTTTACATTGCACATACCCCAGCGAGATATCATCGGCTTATAACGGATAGAGGACGGTGTGACGCCAATAACCTCCGTATAATGTTCTATCAGAGGCTCAATCAACGCTCTAACTTTTTCCGTTGCCTCTACCTTTTGAGCTTTCGTGGTCAGCGGTAGTTGATTGAAGAAGTCTGTTCGCTGCTTCTGTCGCTCAGCTGTCTTCTTTCTTGCCTCAACAATCCATTCCTGGTGCTGGCTGATAAACGCTTCAATTACTTTTTTTGACATACCGATAGGAGCAGACACGTGCACATCGCCATTCTTAACGATGCGCATCGACAACCTGCCAGTCCGTCTGTATGTCAATTGTATATTCATAGTCTTTTTCTTAATTTGTCAAACCGAAATCGTATTGTAGATAGTCAGGTAACTCTTCTTCCATGTGAACCCTCTTTTTCAACTCTCCGAGGCAAAGATACAAAGAATAATCCAATTATCGTGCGAAAAAATGAAAAAAATGACGAAAAAATCAATTCAATTGCAATTCAATTGTTTTATCCTCATTTTTGGCCTCAATAATGCATATTCCATAAAATTTTCGGAAAATTCCACCACTTCCACCACTTTTTGCGTTATCTATCTGTAAATAAACGTGTTAGATAGTGGTAGAAATGATGGTTTTATTACCACCTTTCCACCACTTCTACCACTAATTGCCACTGCAATACCTGTTGATTCCGATAAAAATCGTTCCAACGGCCGCGGAACGATATTCCAACGGCCGCGGAACAATATTTTCGGGCTGCGAAACATAATTTTCGAACTGCGAAACAATATTTTCGGACCGACAAAAATCATTGTAGCGGTAGCAATTACCACTTTTCTGCTACTTTTTCGACATTTTTCAGCACTTTTTCAGCACTTTTTCGGCACTTTTTCGGCACTTTTTACCACTTTTCTGTCATTTTCTGCCAATTTTAGCTGGTTTTTAGCCAATTTTCGGCCGAATTTTGGCAATTTTTGGCTAATTATGTACAATATCCACCACTTCCACCACCTTTTCCACCACTACTAAACAAACTGAATATCAGGTATTTAATAGAAAAAGTGGTGGAAGTGGTGGAAATTCTAATAAAAAAACTCGGACGATTGGTATGCGCCATCGTCTTCTGCGAATCATCCAAGCCATGTTGCGGCCAAAAGTCCGCATTGTTTTGTGCCCGAAACATACATTTCTCACAATTATTTGCCATAATCTTCTTAAAGGATCGTAATAATTGGGCACAAAGTTACGAAATATCTTTCTTTTTTCGTATAATTGCAAACAAATTTGCTTATAATTATTCGGATATGAAACAGAAAGAGAAACCTATCGTAGCGATGATCTACGACTTTGATGGGACACTGGCACCCGGCAACATGCAGGAGTATGACTTCCTGAAGCAGGGCGGCTTGGCCATTTTGGGATTAATCTGTAGTTTCATTTGAGAGAAAGAAAAATAGTAAAATATGAAAAAGATTATGATTACAATGATGCTGGGCATCGCAGTGGTAACGGCATCGGCACAAAGGCTACGGGTAGGCGAGCTTGGCTCGGGTAATCGCGAAGCGCTTGCTCCCGACAGGGACGCAAGAATGACAGAGAAGACAAGAGGGTTTGATGACCTCTACCATTTCATCGAGAACCTCGACGTATTTGAATACGGTCAGGAGGAAGCCCGTGCGTACTACATTCCGGGGCATCACATCCTGCTTAACGGTAAGTGGAAGTTCTTCTATGGCGACACGCCGCAGGAGATACCAGGCAACTTCTTCGAGGAGAAGTTCTCCGACTCGAAGTGGGCGAACATCGATGTGCCGTCGAACTGGGAGATGAGAGGCTATGGCGACCCGCTGTTCCGCAACGTGGCTGCACCGTTCCAAGCCGACCCGC
>Ga0256407_10010640_pt1 | contig 12882 bp, 11 predicted proteins | sample RumenRJG_04DNA_FD_193489 | JGI IMG/M metagenome (GOLD analysis project Ga0256407, IMG submission 193489) | Bovine rumen microbial communities from Lethbridge, Alberta, Canada - RJG_04 | ecosystem: Host-associated > Mammals > Digestive system > Stomach > Rumen | place: Canada: Alberta... | reverse complement strand
TCGAAGAAACCAAGACCCGTGGAGATGTCGCACCGGCCGCTGCCGTCGAGGGTGAGCGACACCTCGATGTCGGTCTCCTTGGTCGTGCGGCGCACCTCGGCATGGCGCTCGCCGGCAAAGAGCAGTTCGGCAATGCGGCTCCAGGTGAGGCCATCCTCGCCCAGTATCAGCGCTCGGCAACCCAGGTTGAGGGCCAACTGGCGGTCGGTCTCGCGGTCGCCAATGACATAGCTGCCGCCGAGGTCGTATTCGTCGTTGTCCATATACTCGCCCAGCATGCCGGTGCCGGGTTTGCGGTCGGGATGGTTGTCCTCGGGGAAATGGCGGTCGATATGGATGGCATCGAAGTCAATGCCCTCGCTGTGCAGGGTCTGAAGGATGAAGTTGTGCACGGGCCAGAACGTGTCTTCTGGAAACGAAGAGGTGCCAAGGCCGTCTTGGTTGCTCACCATCACCAACTTGAAATCGAGATGCTGGCGGATGAACGACAGGTTGTGGATGACTCCCTCGGTGAAGCGTAGTTTCTCGAAAGCGTCAATCTGCTCGTCGGCGGGCTCTTCTATCAGCGTGCCGTCGCGGTCGATGAATAGGATACGTTGTCTCATGTCAGGATTGGAGGTTGATGGGAGGGATGTCGGTCATCTCGGTCGTAGGCAGGGCGGGTGGCACCTGCTCCTCAAGTCGTGCGGTGCGTTGCTCCTCGCGGCGTTTCTCTATCGAACCATACATGAAGTACATCACGATGGTCGAGAACGACGCCACATACCACAGCAGGAAGTATACCACCACCGTGGTGAGGACGAAGAGCACGAAGAAATAGCCGGGCAAATCGGAGGGGTCGCCCATGATATAGCCCATCAGCGAGGTATAGTAGGCCGAGGTGAGGATGAAGTAGGGGAGCATCACGATGCTCGCCAGTATCAATGTGATGAGGCCCGAGATGAAGCAGGTGATGAAAATGAAACTCACACGGCGCAAGCCCACGCGATAGGTGGGCAGCAGGTCGTTCCAGAATCGCATGCCTCTCTCGTTCAGGTATTTCATGGCTACATATTCCAGGGGCAGGAGCAGCAGGCACAACACGAAGATGGCCACCGCCACGGATGCCAGGAACAGCCAGAAGTGGTTGCCGGCCAAGTGGGCGAGCCTGGCATCACCCAGACGGCCCATCGCATATACTACCGCCACGATTACAAGGCCAATGACGATGAATATGACGATGCTGTTGAGCGTGAGCCATAAAGCCCTGCCGAAATTCCATCGGCGTGACTCCTCGTTGAGGACGCTCATCAGGCGCGACAGTGCCCAGATGCTTGCGACGACAGCGCCCAGCACACATACCACTAAAAAGCCGATGTAGAGTGCGAAGTGAGCGGTGCCCATCGCCACCACTTCCTCGTTGGGAAGGTTGAGGGCCAGTAGAACGCCAACCAAGACAGCCCATAGCAGCACGGGTATCCATGTGGCCTTAATAAGGTTCCACAGGTTCTTGCTCATCAACTGGTAGGCGGCCAGGATGCATGATGAGAAACTGCGGCTCTTATATAACATTTCTTTTTCCATATTCTATTGATTACATCATTTCTGTTTTATACGGCAATAGCCATTCGGTTGTCATGCCATATCTTTCGTTTTACTTATCAATGAGCCTGGGGCCTTCTGAACTCGGCACAGGTGATGGCGGTGGCGATGGCCACATTCAGACTGTCGGCAGTGGGGCGGCCAGGAGGGTAGTTGGGGATGAGCAGCCGATGGGTGAGCAGCGACTGCATCTCGGGGGTGATGCCGTTGCCCTCGTTGCCCATTACCAGTAAACCGCGGTCGGAAAGTGCCTGCTTGTAGATATCTTCCCCATCGAGCACGGTGCCGTAGATGGGTACGTCGTGAGGCAGGCTCTTGGTCAGGGCCAGAAGGTCGGTCACCACGATACGCACACGGGCAATGCTGCCCATCGTGCTCTGCACCACTTTCGGACTGTAGGCGTCGGCGGTGGCGGCACTGCAGAAGATGGTGTCGATGCCAAACCAGTCGGCGATGCGGATGATAGTTCCCACGTTTCCTGGGTCTTGCACATCGTCGAGCGCCAGGCATAGGTGGCTGGCAATGTGTGTGGCCCAATCCTCAGGTCGCTCCTCCACAAGGGGCTGGCGGAAGATGCCCATCACCTGTTGGGGGTGCTGCAGGAAACTCACGCGGCGCAGTTCGGCTTCGTCGACAACGATGCGCTCGGCCGTGGTGGCTGGGGTATGGGCAGCCCACCATTCGTCGGTGCCTATCAGGGTCTCGGCGGGCATCACTTCAAGCAAGTCGCCCACCACTTTCGGTCCTTCGGCAACGAACAGCCCGGTCTGGCGCCGAAACTTCTTCAGCTCCAACTGCTTTATGCTCTTTATCCTGCTCTTGCTTATCATGGATTGAATAGCTCTTACGGAATGATTGGGCAAAATTACTGAAAACGCACCGAAATACGAAATAAAAACATATTTTTTAATACTCTCTTGTGCTTTCTGCCACGAGTGTTAAACTTTTTTGATACTTCACCATCCGTGGCTGCGTGTAGGCGCAAAATAAAACCCGAATTATTTTGCTTTCACGTAGGTTTGCATTATCTTTGCATGAACATATGCAGGCTGTCGTTTTCTTCGCAATCAAATGTATGCTTGCATTTGTCTTCATCGAACAAACGAATGTACAAAACAAATAGCATTATGGTTTACAACGAAATTGGCAAGACGGGTATGCGAGTGGCCAATCTCGCCTTTGGCGCCTCGTCGCTGGGAGGCGTCTTCCACGACTTACGTGAGGAAGAGGGAATAAGGGCCGTGCATGTGGCCGTCGACAATGGCATCAACTTCATCGACGTGTCGCCCTACTATGGCCACCTGAAGGCCGAGATGGTGCTCGGAAAGGCGCTTAAGGAGATTCCCCGCGACAAGTACTACCTCTCGACAAAAGTGGGAAGGTATGGGAAAGATGGCGTGAACACATGGGACTATTCGGCCAAGCGGGCCACCGAGAGCGTGTATGAGAGCATGCAGCGGCTGAATGTCGACTACATCGACCTCATCAATGTGCACGACGTGGAGTTTGCCGACCTGCAGCAGGTGGTCGACGAGACGTTGCCTGCCCTTGTGGCGCTGAAGAAAAAAGGTGTGGTGGGCCATGTGGGTATCACCGACCTGCAGCCCGAGAACCTGAAATGGGTCATCGAGCATTCGCCGGAGGGAACGGTGGAGTCGGTGCTCTGTTTCTGCCATTACTCGCTCAACGACGATATGCTGCTCGACTACCTTGACTTCTTCGAGGCCAATGGGGTGGGTGTCATCAATGCGTCGCCCCTGTCGATGGGACTGCTCTCACAAAGGGGCACGCCGGCTTGGCATCCCGCACCCGATGCGCTGAAAGCGGCTTGCAAGAAGGCTGCCGAATATTGTGGCAAGGTGGGTTATCCCATTGAGAAACTGGCCATACAGTATTCCACAAGTCTGAATCCCAGAATCGCCACCACGCTCTTCAGCAGCACCAATCCCGACAATGTGCTGAAAAACATCCGATTCGTGGAGGAGGATATGGACGAAAACCTTGTCGGTGAGGTGAAGGCCATCATCGGCGACCAAATGAGAGTGAGATGGAAAAACAGTTGAGCACGATGACCATCGTCGACGCGCATAGCCATCTCTGGCGTAAGCAGGATACGACCTGGAACGGACTGCAGATCAAGTCGCTCAAGAACGGAAGGGCCATCTTCCTTGGCAACGAGGTGCAGATGATGTCGCCGTTCTTCACCGATGGGTTCAACTCGGCCGAGATTTTCCTGTCGAACATGGACTACGCCCAGGTGGCGGCGGCCGTGGTGGTGCAGGAGATGATAGATGGCATTCAGAACGACTACCTGAAAGAGGTGCACGACAAGTATCCCAACCGATTCGTGACCTGTGGCATGTGCGACTTCTTCAAACCCCGGTTCCTCGACGATGCCGCCCAACTCATCGAGCAGGGCTTCAAAGGCATTGCCATTCCCGGACACCGGCTCCTCACCGACCACCAGAGGGTGATGCTCAACTCCGACGAGATGATGCGTATGTTCGGCCTCATGGAGAAGAACGATGTGTTCCTTTCGGTAACCCTCGCCGACGGCGATTTGCAAGTGGGCGAACTGAAGGAGGTCATCGAGCAGTATCCTCGACTGAGGGTGGCCATCGGCCATTTTGGCATGCCTACCATCGAGGGATGGCAACAACAAGTGCTGCTGGCCCGGCACGAGAACGTGATGGTGGAGTCGGGAGGAATCACCTGGCTCTACAACAGCGAGTTCTATCCCTTCGATGGCGCCATCAGGGCCATCCGCGAGGCTGCCGACCTTGTGGGGTTCGACAAGTTGATGTGGGGCAGCGACTACCCACGCACCATTACGGCCATCACCTACCGCATGTCGTATGATTTCGTGACGAAGAGCGACCAACTGACGGAAGAAGAAAAACGACTCTTCCTCGGCGAGAACGCATGCCGGTTCTATCGCCTGCACGACCTTGTGCAGCTTCCTTATATCAAGAATATGTCTGAATAAATACGCCCAAAAACAAATCATATGAAAGCAGTGAAGATAACCGCCGAGAGAGAAATGGCGGTAGTGGATTTGGAAATGCAAAAACCTCAGCTCAATGAGGTGTTGCTCCGACTCGAGTATGTGGGATTCTGTGGCTCCGACCTCAGCACATACCTCGGAAAAAACCCCATGGTGAAAATGCCTGTCATCCCTGGCCACGAGGTAGGAGCCGTAGTGGTGGAAGTGGGAGAGGACGTGCCCGATGGACTCAAACCGGGAATGGTGGTCACTGTCAACCCTTACACCAATTGTGGCAAATGCGCCTCTTGTCGTAACGGCAGGGTGAACGCTTGCAGGTATAACGAGACCCTCGGCGTGCAGCGTGATGGCGCCATGAGGGAGTATATTGCTCTGCCTTGGGAGAAAATCATACCCGCCGGACTTCTCGACACCCGCACTTGCGCGCTTATCGAACCCATGAGCGTGGGATTCCATGCTGTGTCAAGGGCACAGGTCACCGACATCGACGTGGTGCTCGTTATTGGATGCGGAATGGTGGGAATGGGTGCCGTGGTGAGGGCCGCACAGCGTGGCGCTACTGTGGTGGCAGCGGATATCGACGACCAGAAACTGGCTCTGGCCAAGCGAATGGGAGCTTCGTATACCATCAACACGCTGACCGAGAATGTGCATGAGCGCCTCACTGAGATAACAGCGAGTTTCGGTCCCGATGTGGTGATCGAGGCCGTGGGTAGCACAATAACCTATCAGATGGCGGTCGACGAGGTGGCCTTCACCGGAAGAGTGATCTGTATCGGCTACGCCAAGACCGAGGTGTCGTTCCAGACCAAGTTCTTCGTGCAGAAGGAACTCGATATCAGAGGTTCGAGAAACGCCCAGCCGTCCGACTTCAGGGCTGTCATCCATTACCTGGAGAGAGGCACTTGCCCTGTGGATGAACTCATCTCGAAAGTGGTGCGCCCTGAGGGAGCCCATGACGCCATGAAAGAGTGGGCGGAAGCACCAGGAAAGGTGTTCCGCATCTTGGTAGATATGAGATAACATCATTCAGGGGTCTCATACCCCACGAATTTTCACCCTGAGGCATTCAATGAGGGATAACCGACAGCGAATCAAGCGATTGGCCTGTATGGCACTGATGACAGGGGTGGTGGCTTTGGCTGCCATCCTTGTGACATCGTGCTCTTCGACGAAGTATATCCCCGAGAACCAGTATTTGCTGAAAGGAGTGAAGGTGGTGTCGGACAGCAAGGACCTGGATGCCGCCGCATTGCAACAGTATGTGAGGCAGCGGGGAAACTCAAAGTGGTTCTCGCTCTTCAAAATTCCTCTGGGGGTCTATGCCATGGCGGGCAGCGATACGGCGAAATGGATCAACCGCACCTTGCGAAACGTAGGTGAGGCCCCAATGCTCTACGATACCCTCCAGGCTGTGCTCACCCAGACCGACTTGCTCAGGGCCATGCAGAATATGGGTTATATGAATGCCTCGGTGAGCCATGAGGTGAAGGTGAAGGGAAAGAAACTCAAGGCCATTTACCTGCTACACCCCGGCGAGCCTTATATCATACGCAATATGCGCTATGATATTCAAGACGAGAATATCGCCCGACTCTTCGAGAACGACTCCACGGTGATGAGGCTGAAGACCGGTGACCGGTTCACGATCAATGGACTCGAACAGGAACGGAATTTCCTCACGGCCTATTTGCTCGACAGGGGGTATTATAAGTTTCATAAGGAGTATATCCGTTTCGAGGCCGACACGGCAAGGGGCAGCCGACTGGTTGACCTCACATTGCAACTGTCGAAATACCGCGCCAGAAATGACGCGCCCGAAACCAATCATCCTGTCTACAAGGTGAGGAGGGTGACCTATGCAAGCATCGACTCCACCTCTACCGTGAGAATCAAACGGTCGGCACTCGAGGGGGCCACGGCGGTGGAAGAGGGACAGCCCTACAGGGCTTCCGACGTGCAGCGCACATACAATGGCTTCAGCAGGCTCGATGCCATACGCTTTGCCAACCTCAGGCTTGTCGAGGTGCCCGACTCCGGACTGCTCGACTGCAATATACAGTATGGTGTCAACAAACCCAGCACCATCTCGTTCCAACCCGAGGGAACGAATACCGCGGGCGACCTGGGTGCGGCCGTCTCGATCACTTATCAGAACAGGAACCTTTTCCATGGATCGGAAATGTTCTCCGTACAGCTCCGTGGGGCATACGAGGCCATCACCGGACTGGAGGGCTATCAGAACGAGGACTACATTGAATATGGTGTGGAGTCAAAAATCGAGTTTCCGCGATTCGTGGCTCCGTTTCTTTCCGCTGAGTCGAAACGGCGTTTCAACGCTTCGTCAGAACTCTCCTTCAGTTACGACATGCAGAATAGGCCCGAGTTCCACCGTAGGGTGCTCTCGTCTGCCTGGAGATACCGATGGGGAATACCAAGGGGCAGATGGAGCTATAAACTCGACGCCATCGACCTCAACTACATCTACATGCCTTGGATCTCTGGCACTTTCAAGAGCGATTACCTCGACAATGTGAGCAACCGAAACGCCATCCTCAGATACAACTATGAGGACCTGTTTGTCATGCGGATGGGATTCGGCATGACCTACAACGATGGAACGAATGCCATGCGATTCAATATGGAAACAGGTGGAAACCTGCTCAAACTGGCCTCGTCGGTATTCGAGTTCAACACCAATGACCAGGGACAGCGCACACTCTTCGACATCGCCTTCGCCCAATATGTGAAAGGTGATTTCGACTACACCAGGATTTTCCGCTTCGACCATGTGAACTCGCTGGTGATGCATCTCGACGTCGGTGTGGCCTATCCTTATGGCAACAGCAGGGTGCTGCCATTCGAGAAGAGGTATTTCTCGGGAGGTGCCAACTCGGTGAGGGGATGGAGCGTCAGAGGACTTGGTCCTGGCTCGTTCAAGGGTTCGGATGGTGCCATCGACTTCATCAACCAAACGGGTGATATGAAGCTCGATATCAACATGGAATACCGCACACACCTGTTCTGGAAATTCAATGGCGCATTCTTCGTCGATGCTGGAAACATCTGGACGTTGAGGGAGTATAAGGAACAGCCCGGAGGACAATTCAAGATCAATGAGTTCTACAAACAAATTGCCGTGGCCTACGGACTGGGTGTGCGCCTGAATTTCGACTATTTCATCCTTCGTTTCGACATGGGCATGAAAGCCATCGACCCGGCCTATGAGGAAAAGAAAGACCATTATCCCATCCTGCACCATAACCTGAAGCGCGACTTCACTTTCCACTTCGCAGTAGGTATGCCGTTCTGATACGATTCATTTTGCATCATGTGCAGGACAGGGTGAAAGACTGAACTACATACCATACGGATGCCTTCAATCTAAAATTGCATTTTTAATTTGGCTTTTCGCACACTATTTTGTACCTTTGCATGTTCATCCAGGGCCCATGGCTTTGCTGTATGCCTTTGGTGGGGTGATTGATTATAGAATATGTTGAATTTTATATCTTTAGGAAGTGGAAGTAGTGGAAACTGTTATTTTCTGTACACAGAAAACAATGGTTTGATGATCGATGTGGGCATTGGGGTAAGAATGCTCAAGAAGTATTTCCATGACTATGGATTGCCGCTGACCAGAATCAAGAATATTCTCCTCACGCACGACCATGCCGACCATGTGAAGTCGGTGGGCAGCCTGAGCCATGACTTCTCCATCCCCGTCTATTCTACACGGAAGGTACATGCTGGGGTGGGAAACAACTATTGCGTGAGACATAAAATCGACTCCAAATTGGTGAACTACCTCGTCAAGGGGGAAAGGCTGATTCTCGACGATTTCGTTGTCACTCCTTTCGGTGTGCCTCACGACAGTTCCGACAATGTGGGATACATGGTAGAGTGTGAGGGCATCACATTCTGCCTGATTACCGATGTGGGACATGTGACAGAGGAAATCAAGTCGTATATTGGCAGGGCCAACTATCTGGTGCTCGAGGCCAATCACGACTTGGAGATGCTGGCCCGCGGAAACTATCCGAAGTACCTGAAAGACCGTATCCTCAGTGAGGATGGGCACCTGAGCAACACCGACTGTGGCAAGGCGCTGGCCGAGAATGCCACCCCGCTGCTCCGCAAGGTGTGGCTATGCCACCTCAGCGAGGAGAACAACCATCCCGAACTGGCACGCATCACCGTGGTGCAGACGCTAAGGAACCATGGTATCGTGGTGGGAGAGGATTTCGATCTCGAGGTGCTGAAAAGAAAGTCGCCCACCGGGATTTTCGACTTGATTTAATGATTTGCTGAAGTTCAGACAATAGCCCCGTGGTTGTTGGCAATTGCAATGTCTGAACTCCTGAACTTCTTTAGAAAGACTATTGTCTGAACTCCTGAACTTCTGAACTCCTGAACTCCTTGAAAAACTACACAGCCTTGTATTGACGGAGGGCCGCTTCGTACTCTTTGGTGAAATCTTGGTCCAAACGGTCGATCATCCCTGGAAAAACACGCTTGAAACTGACATACGACAACGCCAGCATGCTATAGCCACTCATCGAGAATCCTGGCAACGAGGGTAACTGGTATATTTTTGAGAAATCGACGCCACTCTGTGCGATAGGGGCAGCCTGCATCGCTATCAGGCGCACTTGACTCACGCTGAAGCGGTCGAGCAGTGTCATCGCGGCTGTCATCTCATGGATGATGCGCTCCGAGGTGCTCTCAGGGTCGTCGATGAACGGAGAGAAGGGGTCGTCTTCCAAACTTTGCGACAGTGCCTCTTCTACTTCTGCCTTTTCCTCGGTTGTCTCTTCGTTGGCCCCCCTTCCTTCAATGGGTCCAACGTTTTCTTCCATGTTGCCCACATCTTCTTTGTCGGTCGCCTTCTCCTCTTGGGCAATGGCCAAATCGGATTCGGGGATGGCGGTAGGGGATTCCTTGCCCGACATCTCTTCATTGCTGAAGAGCAACAGTTGGCTGTCGTCTTTCTTTTGTTTTTTCTTGCGCCTGAACAACATGGTATTGAGAAAATAGGCTAATATGGAAAAAGGGTCGGGGATGTAGCCCATCCCCGACCGGTAAAATATTAATAGGCGAAGAGGGGATAGTCTTTCATCGTCTCGTTCACACGGGCACGGACGCTGGCAATCACCTTCTCGTCCTCAGGCGAGTTGAGCACTTCCTCTATCAGTTCGGCAATCAGCACCATCAGGTCTTCCTTGGCACCACGGGTGGTGAGGGCAGGTGTGCCCAGACGGATACCAGAGGTCTGGAATGCGCTGCGAGTGTCGAACGGAACCATATTCTTGTTTACGGTGATGTCGGCCGACACCAAGGCGTTCTCGGCCACCTTGCCGGTGAGGTCGGGATACTTCGTGCGCAGATCTACCAGCATCGAGTGGTTGTCGGTGCCACCGCTCACAATGCCAAAGCCGCGTTTCATCAGTTCGTCGGCCAGCACACGGGCGTTCTTCTGAACCTGGGTGGCCCAAGCCTTGAACTCAGGCTGGAGTGCCTCGCCAAAGGCAACGGCCTTGGCAGCGATCACATGCTCCAACGGACCGCCTTGGATGCCTGGGAACACGGCGCTGTCGAGCAACTGGCTCATCTTCTTCACCACGCCCTTTGGAGTGGTCTTGCCCCAAGGATTGTCGAAGTCCATGCCCAACAGGATGATGCCACCACGTGGACCGCGGAGAGTCTTGTGGGTGGTGGAGGTGACGATGTGGGCATAGCGAAGGGGGTTGTCAAGCAAGCCGGCAGCGATAAGACCGGCAGGGTGGGCCATGTCGACCATCAAGAGGGCACCTACCGAGTCGGCAATCTCGCGCATGCGCTTGTAGTCCCACTCGCGGCTGTAGGCTGAACCACCACCGATAATCAGACGGGGCTTATGCTCTTGGGCAAGACGCTCCATCTCGTCGTAGTCCACACGGCCTGTCTCCTTGTTCAGGTTATAGCCAACGGGCTTGTAGAGAATACCCGAGGTGTTCACCGACGAGCCATGGGAGAGGTGACCGCCATGGGCAAGGTTCAGTCCCATAAAGGTGTCACCGGGGTTGAGAACGGTAAGCAATACGGCGGCATTGGCCTGGGCTCCAGAGTGGGGCTGTACGTTGGCCCACTCGGCACCAAACAGTTCTTTCACTCGCTCGCGGGCAAGGTCTTCCACCTGGTCCACTACCTGGCAACCGCCATAGTAGCGCTTGCCTGGGAGTCCCTCGGCGTATTTGTTGGTAAGACAACTGCCCATTGCTTGCATCACCTCGTCGCTGACGAAATTCTCGGAGGCGATGAGTTCCATTCCCTTCAACTGGCGCTGGTGCTCGCGCTCAATAAGGTCGAAAATTACTTGGTCTCTCTTCATCTTGATATTTAGTTGGATTGATGATAATGCTTCTTTTATTATATTAGTTCTACCTGCTCGATGTTCTGCTCCTTGTCGCAGTAGCGGCAGCGCAACGTACCATGGGCTTTGTCTACGACATGGAAGATTGTCTGCATCGGCTCATTGTTGGTGATGCAGACGGGGTTGTTGCACTTCACGATGCCACGGAGTTCATCGGGCGTCTCAACGGTTTTCTTCTCCACAACCTCATAGTCGTGGATGATGTTGAGCACCACATTGGGAGCAACCACCGACAACCGGGATATCTCGGCATCGCTGAAAAAACGGTCGCTCACCTTGATGATGCCTTTCTGGCCCACTTTCGTCGAGGGGTAGTTATAGCCTATCGTTACAGGCGAAGATAACTTGTCGAGTTCCAACAAGGTAACCACCTGGAATGTCTTGTCGGCGGGTATATGGTCGATCACTGTGCCGTTCTTGATGGCGGCCACAAGGCGTTCTTTCTTGTTCATGGTCAGGGTATGATGGTTGTGTCGTTCTTGATGTCGTCGAGCGTGATGCCGAGCACGTCGCAGATGATGGCCTCACGGGCGTAAAGGCCGTTGCGGGCCTGCTGGATATAATAGGCCTGAGGGGTGGAGTCCACATCGTAGGCAATCTCGTTCACGCGGGGGAGTGGGTGGAGGATCTTCATATTGGGCTTCGTATTGCCCAGCATGCTGGCCTTCAGGATGCAGGTGTTCTTCACACGCTCATATTCCATCAGGTCGGAGAACCGCTCTTTCTGTACACGTGTCATATAGAGGATGTCGGCGTCGCGGATGATTTCCTCGCTCAGTTCGGTATGCTCTTTGTAGCGGATGCCATGTTCCTCGCAGTAGATCTTGTACTCCGTGGGCATGCTCAGCTCGGTGGGGGCGATGAAGTGGAAAGTGGGATTGAAATGGCGCATGGCCATCAGAAGAGAATGCACCGTACGGCCATATTTCAAATCACCTACCATATAGATGTTCAGGCCATCCAGGGTGCCCTGGGTCTGATAGATGGTGTAGAGGTCGAGCATGCATTGTGAGGGATGCTGGTGTGAACCATCTCCGGCATTGATGATGGGAACGGGAGAAATCTCACTGGCATACTGGGCCGCTCCTTCAATGTAATGGCGCATGGCTATCACGTCGGCATAGTTGGATACCATCAGGATGGTGTCTTTAAGGGTCTCGCCCTTCGACACACTCGATGCCTTGGCATCGCTGAAACCGATCACGCGGGCACCAAGGCGGTTGGCGGCGGTCTCAAAACTCAGACGGGTGCGGGTGGAAGGCTCGTAGAACAGGGTGGCTACCACCTTGCCCTTCAGTATCTCACGGTTGGGGTGCTTCTCAAATTCTTCGGCCATCTTGATCATGTAGAGAATCTTCTCACGCGACAAGTCGGCTATCGTCACAAAGTTTCGTTTGTTCATCTTTGATGAGGGATTTCGATTTCGACTGCGAAGTTACGCATTATTTTTAATTTATTTGCCACATTTCAAAAGAAAAATTGTAATTTTGCACCCATAAACTCAAATATTCATTCTCGATACGATATGACACGAAAAATCATACAAATCTTGTGGGGAATACTGCTGGGACTGATTATCATCGCCATAGGAGGTGCGGTGGCCATCTGGAACGGATGGATAGGCTACATGCCCGACTTGCACGACTTGCAAAACCCGATAAGCAGGTATTCGTCTCAGGTTTTCTCGGCCGACGGGAAACTCATGGGCACCTACAAGGCTACACGCGATAATAGAATCACTTGTGCCTACAACAACATCTCTCCGCATGTGATTCATGCGCTTGTGTCGACTGAGGACGAGCGGTTCTATGAGCATTCGGGCATCGACTTCAAGGCGCTCTCCAGGGCCGTGGTGAAACGCGGACTCATGGGTAACGAGAGCGCT
>Ga0256407_10010639_pt1 | contig 12882 bp, 17 predicted proteins | sample RumenRJG_04DNA_FD_193489 | JGI IMG/M metagenome (GOLD analysis project Ga0256407, IMG submission 193489) | Bovine rumen microbial communities from Lethbridge, Alberta, Canada - RJG_04 | ecosystem: Host-associated > Mammals > Digestive system > Stomach > Rumen | place: Canada: Alberta... | reverse complement strand
CTCCAATTAGTCCAATAAACCACCCACCACTCTCAGGGCAACCTCCGGCCCGTGATAACCAATTCCTATCACTCAACCGCATCATTTCACTTGCCAACATGGGGGGACTTGTGTTAGTCTTAATTTGGATCTATATTTTGGAAGGAGGGCGCATCTTATGGCACGTAATATGAGAAAAACCAAGCAAAGGGGGCTCAGAGGCCGGAGCCTCACACCATACAAGGCAGCGAAGGACACCACCTCAGATGAGGAGATAAGGCAAGCAATCCGGAGTTATGCCAAGACAGCCAACCAAAGGCTTAGAGAGCTCGAAAAACAAGGACTCGCCCAGAGCTCAAACGCATGGCGACAAGCTAAAGAGTTTGCGGATGCGGATAGGACTTTTATGGATGTAACCGGAGCCGGTGAGATTAAGTTTAGAACCAACTTAAGAAAGATGAACCGCACCGAGTTACAACAAGAGCTCAATGAGTTATATACATTTGTATTTAGAGCCAAGACAAGCACCGTCAAGGGAACCAGGGAGCACTATAAGAAGATAAAATCCTATTGGAATTCCGACAGGGCCAGAGAGGATAAGAGAAAAGAGGTAAGAGAGTTCTTTGCTGGTATGAGCATGGAGGAGTTTTCCGAGTTTTGGGATTATAAGTCCATGGCTCTAATGATTAAGAGATATGGCTCTGATACCGTTATACAGCTCATTGAGACAAGCAAAGACAATCCGGATCTGGATATGGATAGACTCGATGAGGTCTTTGCGGATATCCTCAATGAGAATAAGTTATCAGAGAAAACATTGGAGAGAAGAGTAAAAGAGTATAAGGCATCTGTATCAGATGACTTCATGACCCTTGGAGATGAAGATAAGGATCTACCCTTTGAGTAGAGGAGAAAAGAGATGGACTACTACTATATTTCATGGGATAAGTTTGAGCCCATGCCAATACCCCAGAAAAAGAGACCGGGGAGATCTAAGGTGTTTTATTGCCAGGATTATATATCTCTTGATACTGAAACCTCTAAAAATGAAGAGATGGCATGGATGTACCAATGGTGCTTTTCATATCCGGAGGAGGATCATAGATTGTTGGTATATGGCCGGACACCATCACAACTATCTCAGACACTAAAGAGAGTTTATGAGATCAATGCTCTTGATGATTCTCATAAGCTCATATGTTTTATACATAATGCTTCGTATGACTATGCTTATTTTCATAAGCATTTAGAGAAAGAGTTTGGTTTTAGAGGTGAGCTCTTGGCCGTGGGACCACATAGGATCATAACTTATGGGATGCATGGTCTTGAGTTTAGGGATTCTCTTAAAATATCCATGAAGTCCCTGGATGCATGGTGCAAGGATTTAAATACCAAGCATGGAAAATTAAAAGGTGCTATTGATTACAATGTAACAAGGTACCAGGATACCAAGCTTGGTAGGCAAGATTGGCGGTATATGTTCACAGATGTCATCTGTCTTGATGAGGCCATTGAGAAACAGCTTGAGATCCATAATGATACCATTGCAACCATCCCTCTCACTAATACCGGTTATGTGAGAAGGGTAACCAAAAGAAAATTCTTTGCTGAGAGAAGTATCAACCAACCTCTTTTCCGGTCAAAGGCTCTGGATTATGACCTCTATGATTTTTGTAGGAGGGAATTTGCCGGAGCTCTTACCCACGGCAACCGCAATTATATGGGTATAACTGTAAAGGTCATACAGCTCATGATTGAGAGGGATAGGAAAGATATTAAGATAAAACATAGAGATTTTCAATCTCATTATCCCACTCAACAGATTTGTAAGTATGGACCTCTCACCAGGTTCACACTATATTTTGATCATGAGTGTGATGGCCGGATGACGGTGCAAGACCTCTCCAGACTCACCCAAAACGATTATTGTTTCCTTGCCGGTATTGTTGTGAGTAATTTACATATTAGAGAGGGAGTAACTCTCCCCTATGCTCAATTTAGTAAGTTTTGGGAGGGTAAGATTGGCCGGATTAAGTGTTGTACTGATAATGGTAGGATTCTCCATATGGAGGGAGAGTCCTTCATTGTGGTCAATGAGCTTGATTTGAAGTGGTTAGTAAAACAATACCATTTTGATTGTAAGATCTTGAGAGTGTACCGGGCAACCAAAGGCAAGTTTCCCAAGTATATTAGGGATACTGTCAACCAATTTTTCTATGATAAGTCATACTATAAAAAAGAGGAGAAGAAGGCCAAGAAAAAATATGGAGAGTTGAGTAAAGAGTTTAGGGATCTCCATATAAAGCTCATGATCTCAAAGGGGATGCTTAATTCTGTCTATGGGATGACAGCAACCAATCCTGTCCGGGTAGAGTTTAAAGAGTTGGACTCCGGGGAGTGGTCTAAACAGGTTCTCACAGAGGAGATAGTAACCGAGAAACTTGAGGACTTCTACTCAAAAAATAATGTGATGAATTATGAGTTAGGATTGTGGACTACGGCCCAGGCCAGAAACCAACTCTTGGAGTTTGCGGAGCTTATAGGGTATGAGAATTTTCTCTATGGTGATACGGACTCCATATTTTACATATCTACTCCGGAGATTGAGGCAAAGATTGAGGAGGTTAATCGCATGGCAAGAGAAGAGTGTGATAAAAATGGTTGGTATGTTGAGGTAGATGGAGAACGTACCTACTATAATCAGTTTGAGGATGAGGATGAGGATATTACTGAGTTTAGGTTCTTGCACTCCAAGTGTTATGCATATGTAACAAGTGATGGAGAGTTACATACTACTATAGCCGGAGTAAAGGCTTATGGCCGTAACAATATGACAAGAGTGAGAGAGTTGGGAGATATTGATGCTCTTCAGGTTGGCAAGGTGTTTGAGGATTGCGGTGGTACAACTATTGCATATCCACCAAAGGGATATGATACAAGTCCAAGGGAGGTGATTATTGATGGACACAAAACCGAAGTAGCACAATGGGCAATGATTATGGAAAGTACAAAAGAGTTGAGGTCAGTAGTGGAAGAAAAGGAGGATCTAACATTATGGACAGTAGTGGATCAAGTGGATTGAGAGAGCTCTTGGATCTCTTAAAGGAGTTAAAGGAATATGATTGGATAGAGTTTATCCTTTATTCCCTTGCAGTTATTGTAGTAGGTATAGCAACGATATACGGAGGTTAATGATATGGATATGTGGGATTTTACTTTATTAATATATGATATGGTTGAAGATGCCGGTATTGAATGTGAGGAGGATCTTGAAGAATATGGAGAAACGCTGAGACTAACCATTGATAGTGCGTTGAGTGATATTGCTATGGATAATGGATGGTATTATATGGGAGGTTGATATGAAATATATGGATGCAGTAGAATTAATTGATCTCAAACTTGAGGCCGGTGAGAAACTCACCAACATGGATATCTTCAAGTTATTATTTGGTTTTGAGGCAGAGGAGACAACTTGCATGAGTCCGGCTGATTTTGATTGTACTGATATGGATTGTAAGATTTGCAAGTGGCACAATTGGTGGAACGAGACCTATATACCGGGGAAGAATGAGGAGGTGTAATATGACAATAACTCAATGTGTTATAGCAATAATCATCGCATGGTTGGTCATTACAATAGCTGATGCAATCATAACTGTATTTATATCATTGCTTGTATTCATGATTAAATTATTATCATAGGGAGGAGTTATATGATTGATTCAATCAAGTTTTATGACAACCAGGAAGAACACGGCATCATATATGATTGGGGTAAGATCTTCAAAGAATACCGGAGAATAATAAAGAAGGCCGGGGTAAAGGATGAGATCTATGATCCCAGGACGGCTCCGGTATTGGATAACAAGTATATTGTGCTCATGAGCGAGAGAAGTACCGGAAAAACAACCAATTGGCTGTTGATTGGTATGATAATGCATGAGATGTATGGCACAGTTATCCAATATGTCCGACAGGATGAGGATATGATTAAACCATCCATAGTGGGTGAAATATTCAGGGTTATACTATCATATAATAACGCTTGTTATATTCCGCTTGTAACCGGTGGCAAGTATTCCGGGATCTATTATAAGTGGAAAAAGTGCTATTTTTGTAACTATGATGAGAAGGGTAAACCGGTGGATCTGGCACCGGTTCACTTCTTACAGTTTCTCTCCATAGATAACAGCATGGATTATAAGTCCGGATATAACGCACCCAGAGGAGATCTTATCATCTTTGATGAGTTTATTGGTAAGACCTACAATGTCAATGAGTTTGTATATTTTGAGGATCTTTGTAGTACCATCATAAGAAAGAGGATAAGTCCCATCATAGTCATGGCATCCAATACTATCAATTATAACTCTACGTACTTTAAAGAGTTGATGGTCTCCAAAGAGGTGAAAAAACTCAAGGTTGGCCAGAGTAAGAGCATCATAACCCCCAAGGGTACCCATGTTTATATTGAGATAATTGGCATCAAACCTACGGCCATAAAATCTAAAGTTAACCGCTTATTCTTTGGATTTGACAATCCAAGGTTGGCATCCATTACCGGTGGAGAGCAGACTTGGAGTTTTGATCCGGTTCCTCATATTGTTAATGCTGATACGGATGATATTATTGACCGCACCATCCGCCTGGATTGCGGTGATACCATGTTACAATTGGATCTTACCGAAACAGAGGATAGAGGGCTTATTGTAAATGTGCATGAATGTACCACAGTACATGAGGACTCCATTATTTTAACAAATGGAGAGATAAGGGATAGGCAACACATATGGGGACTTGGTAAAGGTGAATATTGTAAATTGTTATGGAAACTCTACTCAGACAATAAATGGTATTATGATACCAATGAAACCGGTAGCATGGTTGCGGATTATGTAAAAACCTATAGACAGTTAAAGAAGTAATTAGTATAATACAGATTGCCATATCATTAACTAAATGATGAAAAAAAGGAAAAGAGTTAGGTATAACGTACTTGACTCTTTTTCTTTTTTATGTTATTTAATAAGTATAATCTAAATTTAACAGAAAGGAGATTCTATATGTCAACAACTAACATTTTGGACTTGAATAACCGCATTGATGAGCTTGAAAAGAATAGCGGTGGCGGTGGTTCTGCTGATAGTGCTAAAAGGTCAGACATTGCAACGGAGTTTAGTGCTACAACGGCATACACGGCCGGATGCTTTGTGTACCATGAGGGAAAGCTCTATCAGTTCAATGCTGACCACTCAGCCGGAGCATGGGATCCTACAGATGTAGTGGAGGCCAATGTAACAGATCAGATAGTATCTAACAAGTCCGCTATTGATGCCCTTGGTGATATGGTAGTGGCTAACCCCACAGGAGAGACAACGGCCACACTCACAGCCATTGAGATCGATGGTGTTAAATATGCAATAGGTGGCGGTGGAGGTGGTACTGTATACCTGGATAATGGTAAGATAGGACAGGCAGATCCGGCATCTTATATAACTAATTGCCCCCTTGATACAGATCTACCATTAACCGGATCCGTGGTGTTAATGATAACAACAAGGGACGGATCCACCACAGCCACATCCTTTGCAGAGTGGACAGGCTCAACAATCATGGTTAAAGTAGGCGACTTTGATATCTATATTTATTCCGATCATGTTAGTCTGCCTAATTATGGCGGTTCGTACAGAGATATCTATTGTGACATTAAATCAATTTAAAGGAGGATAAACAAATGGCAGTAACAACATTAAACAACAACGATATAGCAACTGTAGTAAATAGTGCAATCGCACAGGCGACCGGTGCATCCGATATTGCTACCCTTGATCTTGAGGGGATTATTGATGCTGGTAATGATTCAAGTGTTATCGGCTCTGTAGAACAGTTTACTAAGAGCCTTATCAATGTTCTCATCAAGAATTGGTTTACTGATACCAAGTACCGCTCACAGTATAGTGATCCATTCTTTGAGGATGCTGAGAAGTATGGGGCAATCATCCAGGCAATATCTGTTGAGGTTCCGGCTGTAAAAGCATCAAGTGCATGGCAAGACTTTGGAACCGGTTCTGGCCAGGTTTCCACAGTTGGTACATATGGAGTATACCTCCCCGTTGTACACTCTCAGTATTATGGTAAAACAGTTTCTTGGGAGCTCCCCATCACCATTACAGGTGAGCAGTGGGATACCGCTTTTAAGAATGCCGAGGAGCTCAGAGGATTTGTTGCTTACATCCTCATGTGTCTTGATAATGCTCTTGTTTGCCATCTGGAAGATATGAACAACATGAACCGCAACAACTTCATGGCTGAAAAGATCAACTATGCCGGCTCTGTAGGTGCAACCGGTATCCACGTTGTTAACCTGGTTGAGAAGTATGTTAAAGAGATGGGAGATCCCACGGCTGATTATACGGTTGAGAAATATCTCTCTAATGTCAATGCAATGAGACACGGCTCAGAAAAGATAAGACTCATGAAAAAGTATTTTCAGAAGATGAGCACAAGCTACAACACAGCCGGCCGGAGGAGATTTACTCCGGAGGATAGGATTGTTCTCCAGGTTCTTTCCTTCTTCGAGGAGAGAATGGCAACCGTGGCCCTCTCTGATACATATCATAAGGATATTGTTGAGATGCCCGGTTTTCAGAGTGTGGCATATTGGCAGGGATTTGGTGATGATGAAAATGATTTTGATGATATCTCTGCCATTGATGTGGAGATCGGCTCCGATGGTACCAAGATCACCAAGAGTGGTATTGTAGCATTCATGGCAGATAAGTGGGCGGTACTCCATACCGTTAAATCCAAGAGAGTCGCTGCAAAGGTATTTGAGCCGGAAAACCTCACCAACTACTATTATCAGTTTAGGGATATGTATATGAACGATCTCACGATGAATGCAGTTGTTTTCATCCTTGAGGATTATACAGCCCCTACCACACAGAACAACAGCACCAAGAAAAAGTAAGGTAGTCCATCAACACCTTTTCTCTTTCCAACATGGGATTGGGACCTAAAAATCCCAATCCCAATTTTTATAGGAGGTTATTATGTATTTTTCAAAAATGAAGGAAAAATGGCAAAAGGCATACCGGATCAAGAGTTATGATGATGTTCTCCTCAACTCCCTGGTATCCATGTTTGTATATAAGGGAGACAATGTGCCGGATGAGATACTAAAGAACCAGAGTTTTATTGGCATCCATACCCTTTTAAATGGTGCGTGTGCCATATGGAGACTTGATGAAGATGTTCCCGGTACCGGTAATGACGCTTTTAGGGGTAAGTATATAATTACGGATGTTAATTTTGCCGGTGCTCCGGATCCGTATGGATTTGGAGAGGATGCAATTGTCTCAACAGATTCCGGATATGTTACCACATTCACAAAATGGAGAGATAATCCTAATATTGTCATCTTCTTTAATAATTCCATCTTTTCTCCGGATATGAATATCGGCCGTTTTTCGGATGCCCTTGCGGAGTTAGAGATCTCACTAAAACTCAATGTATTATTTGCAAGGATGTACCCCATGCCCATTGCCAAGAATGCAAAGATCCAGAAGGCAATTGAAACCGCAATTAGTAACATGAGGGATGGAAAGATAGCAACCATACTTGATGGGGATAAGCTCTCTCAGTATGTTTCCGATGCTGTAAAGGCTGATATTGAGACCATCAATCTGACAGAGGTGGAAAAGAGTGAATATATCCAATATCTGGCAAAGTACCGGGATGATCTTTTCCGGTGGTTTTATTCCCTTTATGGGATGAATAGCCAAGGATCATCAAAGATGGCTCAACAGACAGTTGATGAGGTGAACCAGGATTCAAACTCTTCCATGATACTCCCTCATGATATGTTGAGGGCAAAACAGTTTGGATGTGAGATGGCTAAAGAAAAATTCGGTTGGAATATGGGGGTAAGTTTCTCAGAGTGTTGGATGAGTCGCCTGGCCAATATGGATGATGAATTCAAGGAAACAGATGAAGAATTGGAGGAGACAGATGAAACCGAAAATATTACCGAAACCGGTACCGGAGATGAGACCGAAGAAACAACAGAGGATATTACCGAAACAGAGGAAGAGGTTAGCCAGGGAGATCTGGCCGAAGGAATTGAAGAAGTAAAGGAAGAGATTGAGGATCTCAAGGAAACTATTGAAGAGGAGGGCACAGAGGATGAAACTGAGAGAGTATAATATTGATGATATCATTGCGGATCTTAGGATCCTAACTTATACCGAGACAATTGATGATACTCCTACAACCGTATCAGTAGAGCTCTGGCCATCCTCAGCCAATTCCATGGCCGTCAAGATCTTTAAATCATTAAAGGGAGAATTGATGGCCGATGACATTCTGGAGGAGTACCGGGGTGGGGATTGGACTCATACAGATATATCAGATATGATAAAGACTCTCCATGGAATGGCATGGAAACAGCTTTGGTTATTATGGGTGAGTGAGTATAATCCTCTCTTCAACGTGGATGGAAAAGAGGTGAGAATTGTTGAGACTCAATATGGAAAAAAGACCACCATGGAGAAGGGTACCACGATTGAGACCGAGTATGACTCCAATGATACCAATGAACAGATTACCAATGGTACCAATACCACACAGCATGGATTGGCGGTAACACATACAGAGCCCACGGTGACAGACAAGGTAGCAACCTTTGACTCAGCGCCAACCGTTGTATCATCTGAGAGGGATGCAACTCAGCACTCAGATACCAACTCCGGAACCGATACAGTTACCATCAACAATGGTAAGATGAAACTCACCAGAGATGGGAAAGACACTGTATCATATGATGGAACCGATACAGATACCCTCTCCGGGAAAGATACCGTAACTGATACATTTGTAAGAGGTGGTAATATTGGTACAACCATGACCACTCAACTTCTCCGGGATGGTGAGAGTTTTTGGAGCGCTTTCAACTTCTTCAATGCATACTTTGCGGATATTGCCGGAGATCTTACTCTCCCAATATATGAGTAATGGAGGTGGAACATGGTAATAAATTTATTTTCACAGACGATACCCATCAATCATATGGCAAGGAGTATGACTCCGGTGGCCACGTTAACCGGATATCTGAGAGAAGGTTGTAATATTCTCAATCCGGATATCAGAGTTGACTATAATGCCAACCACCTTGGTGCTAATTATGCACAGATATCCGACTTTGGGAGGTTCTACTATTTTAGAGAACCTCCTACAATTGAGGGGGATACAATGACTCTCCATCTGCATAGCGATGCTCTATATAATTACAGAAATATCATATTAAATAGTGAGTGTATTGCTGAGAGATCAAGTAACCGGTACAACTTAAAATTGAAGGATTCTGCCCTCTTGGGTGAGACCGGTTATAGTTACTATAGTAGATCCTTTGCCGGTGGCTATGAGTTTCAGCCGGGAGCCGGAAAATATGTATTATGTACGGGAGGTGCGTAATGGCCAATATAATCGAGTATAGTAAAAGTGTAAGCAATTTATCAACCTCTGCATCCGGTAAGATAACAATAAAATCACCCGGATGGAGTGGAAAGGTTGTCCGGAGAGATGCTGACAATGATGAAGTTAGGGAGTTTATGCTCAATGTATCACTAACTTCTCACAGTGAGGATTTTATGTGGAGTGGTAGCGGTAAGGGTAGTGGCGGTTATACTCCATATAATCAACATGGATCTATAATTGGTATATCATTGGAGCATTTTGGCCCTTATCCGGTAAATGATCCGGATGATAATGGTGGTATACAATGTTTTGGTGAGGATGCTAACCGGCAAGCAATACCATCATGGGGAGCATCTGAGTTGGATAGTTCTCTTGTAGAGGGTTATGGAGCCATATATCTAAAGGAGACAAGTGGTATCAGATATCACGAACAAGGTGGACACGAACCCGACGAATATAGCCAAAGTGATATCAATATATTATGGGCCGGTGCCATGCTTCCAAATTGGAAGTTTTTTGACGTACCAGTTAGCATATATGGTAGTTGGCAAGCCAATACCTTTGTAACGATAGAGACTGATTTGCCAATATTTAGAACAGATGCCGATCTCCTTGAGTATTGTCAGAGTGGTGGGCTTATTATTGATAAAATGCTCAACAGATCCAATCCCCAGGATGCGTATAATAAGGATTTAGATTGTTGGTTCATCAATAATGTGTGGGGCCATAATACAAAAAATAGAGCAGATTATACAGATTACAGGAATTATCAATTTTATCCTTACAATGTTGGTAAAATATGTTTGTATCAGCGTAATCAATCGGCATCACAGCCCTATGATCTCTCCCTATTACAGTATACCGGATATACTGTGATGAGTGCTCCGGCATTTAGTTCAAACTACTCCGAGTATAGTGGATCTGTTCACAGCAATTACATCTCCAATAGTTGTAAGTTTGCATCTAATGACTACTATAGTGTATTTGGTTTCCAGACCAATATACCAATATTTGAAACATTCCAACAGGCATTGGATTACATACATGGAGATATCCCCATCACGGATGCCATCAACTATGCCGATATCACAAGAGACTCAGATACAGAGATACCTCCGGAGTTTGGTATTGAGGATAATATCACCGATATTGGTGCCAATGGCCAGAGTTACAACATAGCCGGTTTCCATCTGTATGAGGTTAGCCATACGGAGCTCAGTAGTTTCTTTCTTGAGATATTTGACGTTGCTCATGTACAAGATATTTTGGACGGTACCAAGCTCTTTTCCGGTAACGAGATCAATGCAATAATGTCATGTATGTATTTACCTATCTCAGACCTATCGGAGATATGTGAAATGGGTGCAACAGCTAAAATTAGCGTTGCATCATGGACAGCCGACCACTCCGAAGGGAGAAGGATAGCGAAAAACAATCTCATGATTGACATGGGGAGTGTATTTATTCCGGATCGGTACCTGGATGAGAGATGCTATGAGCCTTTTCAGATGTTATATCTCCAGGCTCCTTATTGCGGTATATTTCAATTACAATGCTCTAAGTATGTCAATCACACTCTTAGTGTCAAGTATGCGGTATCAGTTGCCGATGGTTCTTGTAGGTGCCTGGTGTTCTCTGATGGCTTGTTACTTGATAGCTTTACTGGCTCAATGGGCTCAATGAGGCCGATCTCAGCCACAGACCAGGCACAGTATATCTCAAATGTTGTAAATGGGGTTATGAGCACCGGCTCCGCAATTGCCGGAGGAGCTACCGGCATAGCATCCAAGGCAATGACGGCCGGAGGGCCAACCGCTGCAATGGTTGGAATGGCCGGAGGCATGGCGGCTCAGGGTATCTATAAAGGGTTTGAGCTCTTACAAGCTGTTGACACTCCCCCAATGACTACACATGGGGCAATATCTCCAAACTTGGGTTATTTTGGACCTCAAAAATGTCACTTGATAGTGGCGCAAAAAGCCTCCGTTCGCCCTCAGAATGAACAACTAACAATTGGCTATCCGAGTGGACAGGGCGGAAAAGTATCATCATTTTCGGGATTCTTGGCTTGTAAATCCGTCATGTTGGCCGATGGTTTCACCGGTAGTGAAGAGGAGAGATCTGAATTGATAGGAATACTTGAGAGAGGTATCTATCTATAAGAAAAGGGGAGGTATTAAGCCTCCCCAATTTTTGTATGTGTGCGGTTGTTTGTTGTTATTCTACTAATGCATCAACAAGAGCCTGGATATCTGCCTTGGCCTTATCACCCATAACATAGGCCTGGTTCTGGTAGTTGCCCTCTTTATCCTTATAGGAAGGAAAAGAGTAGAAGTAGTTGCCGTTCTTGCTCTGTCTGATACTACCATTTATGATGAGCTTGTTATCAGCGTCTCCAAGCTGTATGGAGATAGGTGCGAAACCGCTCTCATAGATCCTCATAGTGATACCACCAATCTCTTTCTCCTCATAGTTCTTCTTAGCTTCCTTCTTTGACATTTTCATCTTTTAAATCCTCCATCTTATAATTATTGATTGTGTGACTTATGTGGATTGCCTCCTTTTTCAATCCTGGATAACTGTGATTGCATACTCATCACAATCATCCTTTTTATATCCCTCAGAGCACTCCATGAATATTACTAAGAGGTCTCTATGGTTAACATTTTGGTAAATCTTTTTCGTTGTCTTACCGTCCTCAGTAATTGAAACAATTACATCAAAAGTATCAGATTTAATCCTCATAATCTTTTATCTCCTTCTCTTCGATTGCTTTCCAACTGTGTATCCCTATATCCGGCCCCAATTGGGCTATGATCCTCTCCAGGGTAAACACATCCAAATTAGGGATCCTCTCCTCAGTACCATCCATCTTCTTCATTATTAAGGTGTAACTCATGAGCACTCGCCTCCAATCTTTCCTCTGAATACTTCCAACCTTGGGGAGCCGTGGCCGGGTGTTTGGCTACCTTATAGAAGTAACCGAGATAAGTATCATCAAAGATACACCACTCGCTTACTCCGGCCGATTCAAGCTCGTAATGCATTGCAATCCTTTTCCAATCCCCGGTATAGATCTCAACGTGGTAACGGTTGCAAATGTACTCTCCCTCTCTGATAAGTTTCCGGATGTCCTCCTCTTTTCTCTGGATGTGTCTCCGGCCATCTTGCCTCTTGGCTGTCCGTGTCAAGTAGTAAATCATCTTTCCTCCTTTCCGACCGGTTCTCTCCGGCTCAATAACCATACTAACACAAGTCCCCCCATGTTGGCAAGTGAAATGATGCGGTTGAGTGATAGGAATTGGTTATCACGGGCCGGAGGTTGCCCTGAGAGTGGTGGGTGGTTTATTGGACTAATTGGAGTTAGGCATGACGTACGGCAAAAAACGTGGGAGGGGAAGGGCTCTCTTTTCTATACTGATATTT
>Ga0256407_10010638_pt1 | contig 12883 bp, 11 predicted proteins | sample RumenRJG_04DNA_FD_193489 | JGI IMG/M metagenome (GOLD analysis project Ga0256407, IMG submission 193489) | Bovine rumen microbial communities from Lethbridge, Alberta, Canada - RJG_04 | ecosystem: Host-associated > Mammals > Digestive system > Stomach > Rumen | place: Canada: Alberta... | reverse complement strand
TGTTTTATCCTCACTTAACAGGCCCGCGACCTGCGCTCCGCTCTTCCAGTCATAGATGTCGCCCAGTGCGTTGAGCACCACGATCGCGCCGATCTGCAGTTCCCCGATCTGGATCGCGTAACTGCCCACGCCTGTCTTCATAGCGGTCTCCATTCCGCCGATCTTTCCGACGGAAGCGCCGCAGCCTGCGCCATAATTGCCGTCTTTATAGTTGGGCGTCTCAAAAGCTGCTTTTGCCGCGGCATAGCCCATTTTACTGTCCGGCCTCACTGCTGCCGAGCCCACTGTGAGATCATAGATGTCCGACTGTACTACCAGCGGAACCTTGGCAACGCCGGTGTCAAAACCTATATCATGCTCTTCGAGATACTGCATGACGCCGTTCCCCGCGCCGAGTCCGAAAGCGCTGCCGCCTGAGAGCACCACAGCGTGGATCTTCTGCATGGACATCAGCGGGTTGAGCATCTGGCTGTCTCTGGAAGCCGGTCCGCCGCCGCGCACATCCAGCCCGGCCCGCATCCCCTCATCGCTGATCAGGACCGTCATGCCTGTCGCCGCCCCTGTGTCCTCCACCTGTCCGATCCTCAGCGGCTGAATATCGAGAACGCTGATCTCCCTGAACTTCTTAAAAGCTTCCGCATTTCCATTATATATCATAATCGATCCCCTTTCCCCCTATCCGGTCATTTAGCGATCAGTCTTGCGACGTAGATCCCGCTCGCTGAAGCGTGTGAAAGTGAGTGTGTGATGCCGCTGCCGTCTCCGATCACGTAAAGTCCTTCATATTTTGTCATGAGATTCTCGTCAACCTTCACTTCCATATTGTAGAACTTGACTTCCACGCCGTAGAGCAGCGTGTCTTCATTGGCCGTTCCGGGAGCGATCTTATCCAGAGCATAGATCATCTCGATTATTCCGTCGAGAATCCGCTTGGGGAGAACGAGACTGAGATCGCCCGCTGCCGCGTTCAGGGTCGGCACGGTGAACGATTCCTCTATACGGCTCTTTGTACTTCTGCGCCCGCGGATCAGATCTCCGAAGCGCTGAACGATCACGCCGCCTCCGAGCATATTGCTCAGCCTGGCAATGCTCTCGCCGTATCCGTTAGAATCCTTAAAAGGCTCTGAAAAATGCTTGGCCACAAGCAGCGCGAAATTGGTGTTTCCTGTCTGGCGCTCCGGATCCTCATAGCTGTGTCCGTTCACGGTCACAATGCCGTTGGTGTTTTCATTGACCACTACGCCTTTGGGATTCATGCAGAACGTGCGGACAAGATCTCCGTACTCCTTCGTGCGGTAGACGATCTTGCTCTCATACAGTTCGTCTGTCAGATGGGAGAATACTTCCGCCGGCAATTCCACGCGCACTCCGATATCAACCCTGTTGGACTTGGTCCCGATGTCGAGCGAACGGCAAACCGATTCCATCCATTTACTGCCGCTGCGGCCGGCGGAGATCACACATTTGCGGCTCTCATACACCTTATCCCCGCAGTGGACCGCAAATCCGTTCTCTGTCTTTTCAACATCCTTTACCGCTTTGTCAAAATAGAATTCCACCCGGTCTTTGAGATAATCATACAGGTGCTCCAGGACAATATAGTTGATGTCCGTTCCGAGGTGACGGACGGAAGCGTCCAGAAGGTGCAGATCATTCTGTAGGCACTTCTTCTTGATCGAGGTACCTGCAGTGGAATAGAGTCTGGTCCCCTCTCCGCCAAAGCGCAGATTGATCTTATCCACGTATTGCATCAGCTCGATCGCCGTTTTCTTTCCTATATATTCGTGCAGTGTTCCGCCGAAATCGTTGGTAATATTATATTTTCCGTCGGAAAAAGCTCCTGCCCCTCCGAAGCCGCTCATAATAGAACAGCTCTTGCAGTGAATACAGGATTTGACCTTGTCCCCGTCGATCGGACATTTGCGCTTTTTCAGTTCATGCCCCATCTCAAACACCGCCACCTTAAGTCCCGGCTTTTGCTCCGCCAGTTCGTAGGCTGTAAAGATACCGCCGGGCCCGGCTCCGACAATGATCACATCGTACATATAAAACTCCTCTTTCATAATAGATTTTCTCTGTACTAAACAGATAATTGTATTAAAAAGTCTGTATTTTCAGATAATTTAATTTTCTTGTTGCTTATTGTCAGAACTTTGTTATAATAGACTTAACAAAAGAAAAGGCATATCGGCTGACAAGCCTTCTACTTAATTATAGAACTAAAAGCCGACTGAATAAACAAAAGGAGGTCACGTAAATGAAATTGCAGGTATTTTCAGAATAGAGGTATCCGATGACGAGAAAGTCGGATACCTCTTTTTTTTGCGCTTTTTTCGTCTCTTTATGGATATAATACCATACGTATGCTGTTTCTCCGCATAAAAAACCGCTTCCCTTTTCAGGAAAGCGGTTTCTTTTCGTCTTTTTTGTCTCAGGCAATCGCGATCGCCTCATATCTCTCGGAATTAATGATCTTCTCCATCGCTTCAACAGGATTCATGCCGACGCACTGCATGACCTGACGGAAGACCGCAGCGGACTGGCCGCTTGCCAGCTGCACGCCTGTGCGGGTCTTGTCGGCGTGGAAAACATCGTGGCGGCTTGCCACATTCCAGAAGATAATGTTAGGGATCTGGTAGCCGGACTTTCTGAATCTCTTTGCCATTTTTTCGTAGAAAGTCCAGTCCTTGTTGCCGCAGTAATCGATCTCCATATCGGAGATGACAACCAGTGACTTTGGCATATCCTTCTGTGCAACATGGTTCTTCACCGCGATCTCCAGCACATGCTCGAAAGCCGCCTGCAGATTCGTGTTGCCTGCCCAGTCGCTCATGTTGATGCTGCGGATCTTCTGCGCCAGGGTCTCACCCTTGAGCACCTGGATTCTGGACGTTCCGGAGAAGGACATGAACATGTTGTGGTAAGGTCCGGTATTTCTCTCGGCAAAATATACCGCCAGACCGACCGATGTCGCCATTGGTCTTCCGTACATAGAGCCGGAAGTGTCCGCGATTACCAGCACGTTGGTTCCCGCTTCCACGTAATCCGGCAGCTGACGCCACTGAGCTTCCAGCACGTCATTGTCCACGATATGGAATCCTGCCCTGCTCATAGTCATGACCTTTTCTACGATGTCGTAAGGAAACAGTGTCGCAGAATGGATCTTCTCCTCACCGCTCACGGCCTTCTGTACGAAAGCGCTGTAGCGCTCTCTATCGTGCTTCATAAAAGCATTTCTGTAGATCATCATGGCTCTGGAAGGCACTGCGCTGTAACGGATCTCATTCCAGCGTCCCGCGGACATGAGTGCCTCTACCACGCCGATGTGCTTACGCATCGCGCGCACCAGGCGCTTGAACTCATATACAGAGTAGCCGAGCTTCTGTGCGGTCAGGATACCAAGCTTTCTGGTTCTCTCGGAAGAAGCATCCGCGGTCTTGATCCACTTCGCGAGCAGGGAAATCGCGTTTCCTGCCTGCAGGTTCATACGGTCTTCCTCAAACTGCTTCTTCATGGATTCCCACATCTCGACCTCCAAAGGAGTGCCGATCAGGCAGTACAGGTCGTCGTAACGGCCGTACACACCGACCAGATCCATATTCAGACGAAGTGCCTCCGGATGATATTTTGCCATAAACTGCAGGATCGTACGGAAGGTCTGTCTTTCACCAAGTCCGCCCCTGATATCTCTGGCATAAAACGCGATCTTCGTCGCGAAAAGCGGATCTTCCTTGTAGGCCTCGGAGAAAAGACGGGTGATCCGCTCTTTATCCGCTCCGCGAAGAGAACCTGCTGTTCCGAAGAAATCCAGTCTCGCATCGCCTGTGGTGTTCAGTGCCACAGCACCATTTTCAGTTCTTGTAAATTTTGCAGCCAGCTTTGCTGCTTCAGCGAAATTCATTGCCGTTTCCTCCTTTCCGGACCTGTGGTCCTGTTTCTTTCTGTGCCCAATATAACAAGGAGAAAAAGCTATGTCATTCAACCCGTAGTATAATGTGAACTACCCACCGCCTATACGCATAATCGCTAAGAGGCTGGGGCTTCGTGCCGCTTACGCGGTCACAGGGCAGACACCTGCCCGCTGTCCCGTTTGACCGGGATTACTTTTGTTTCTGCTTCGGCCGCTGGCACACAGGATATCTCTATAGGTCATGCTTTTCGTGCCCTACTCGCAGACAAAATGCCCGCTCTTTCCCCCATCCTTTTCGACCAGATGGATATCGAGGATCCTCATACTGCGATCGATGGCCTTACACATATCATAAATCGTCAGAAGCGCTGTGCTGGCGCCGGTCAGCGCTTCCATTTCCACGCCCGTGCGTCCGGTGGTCTTGACCGTGCACCGCACCCTGATCAGACAATCATCCGGCTCCGTTTCAAACGTGATACCGGCGCCCGTAAGGGCGAGCAGATGACACATCGGGATCAGCTCTGACGTCTTTTTGGTACCCGAAATCCCGGCCACCTGGGCGACCGTCAGCACATCCCCCTTCGCGATCCTGTGTTCCGTGACTGCCTGAAAAGCTTCCTCCGACATGCGGATACATCCCTCCGCCACGGCGATGCGTTTTGTCACGTCCTTATCCGATACGTCGACCATGCGGGCGTTGCCCTCTTCGTCAAAATGTGTCATTTCCTGTCTCATAAGCCCTCCCTAAGGATCAATATTTTGTCCTCCTGAAACTGCAGATAATCCGGATTCCCCTTCTCCCGCAGAAGCGGCCAGTCCTCCCTCTGTACGAACCAGGACAGCATTTCTTCTCTCTTCCATTCCTCTTTCTCAGGTGCCACGTAATAGTTCACTTCGAACGGAAGCTCTGCCTTTTCGTACTTCGCAAAGCGGATACAGTTCTCCCTGCGTTCGCCATAGACGGGCACTAAGTTATGCGCCCTGTAACCTATATAGGAAAACTGAGAGGGCAAAATATAGGAAGTATGAAGTGTGATCCCCCATGAAACTACATCAATCGTGTGATCATCTCTGCGCACCGCCCGGGCGATGTTCTTGCATCCCGTCAGCATTGCCGCCTCTTTGTAGACCGGCTCTGCGAAGATCTCCTTCACGGTCCCGGTCCGCAGAAAGCATCCCTGTCCCATCACAAACAGTTTCTCAGAAAAGCGATATAAGATATCTCTGTCGTGGGAGACCATCACAGTGATCCCGTCATATTCCGAAAGGATCTCCATGAGCTCCTGCTGCATAGCATCCTGCATATACGCATCCAGCGCGGAAAAGGGCTCATCCAGCAGGATCACTTCCGGTTTTCTCACGAGGATCCTGGCCAGCGCGACCCGCTGCTGCTGGCCGCCTGACATCTGCGTCGGAAAGTGCCCGGAGAGTTCCGTGAGGCGGAGCCTCTCCATGATTGCTTTCACCTTTGCTCTGATCTCTTTTTTGTTCCCTCGCAGGCCCGCGCCGATGTTCTGCTCGGTGTTCATGTTTGGAAAAAGCGCGTAATTCTGGAAAAGATAACCGATCCCGCGTTCCCTGGCTGGTACATTGATTCCGGCGCGGCTGTCAAACAGGACTCGGTCTCCCAGCTCAATCCTACCCTCATCCGGCGTCAGGATTCCGGCAAGCGCCTTCAGCGTCATGGATTTTCCGCAGCCCGATGCGCCCAGTATTCCATTTCTCCGGTCCGCAATATCCATCTTTGCCTGCAGCGAAAAATCTCCCGCGCTGATACGGAACGACGCCTTCATTTCCATAGCTGTTCTCCCCGCCCGGCATCACTTCTCTGCGAAATGTGTCCGATCGCCGCCAGAACGATCAGCGCAATGACCATCATGACCGTGACCCAGACACCGGCCGTTAGGTAATTCTGATCCTGTATGACCATTGCGATCCTTTGCGAAATGGTCGCTGTTTTTCCCGGGATATTGCCGGCCAGCATTGATGTGGCGCCGTATTCCCCGATCGCACGGGCGAATGCCAGCACCGTTCCGCTCGTGATCCCGGGTCTGGCGCACGGCAGGATCACCTTGAAGAAAATCTCCGGGTCTGACATACCCAGCGTTCTTCCTGCGTACAAAAGATTGATGTCCACTTGTTCAAAAGCAGCGCGCGCACTCCTGTACATGAGGGGAAACGCGATGACCGAAGCCGCGATCACGCAGCCCACTTGCGACTGTACTATTTTGATACCAAAATGGTCAAACAGAAATATTCCCAGCGGTCTCCTCCTGCTGAAAAAGAGCAGCAGGAAGAAACCCGCAACTGTGGGCGGCAGGACCATGGGAAGCGTCAGTATTGCATCGAGGATAGACCGGTGCTTTCCGCGGCAGTACATGACTCTCCAAGCTGCCAGGATCCCCAGCACAAAACACACCGCTGTGGAGAGCACACCGGTCTTGAGCGATATCCATAGCGGACGCCAGTCAAGGGTCCTCGCGACTTCAATCAACTGTCTCACTTGTCTTTTCCTTTACTCGACATTTGTGTCAAAATAGTATCCCTCGAACACAGGCTTCATCTGATCGGAAGCGACGAACTCCACGAAATCCGCTGCCGCTGCTGCCTGGGCATCCGATGCCTGGTCATTCTTGACCTGCGCGATCGGATATATGACATTGCCGGTCAGATCATAGGAGACCTTCTCGAGAATATCCAGCTGATCTTCATAGCCGTATGTGTCGGAATAATAAGTAGTTCCCAACTCGCAGGAACCTTCCACGACCGCTGCCAGGACCTTGGAGACGTTGGACTGCTCCGAGATCTCGACGCCGCCGAGCGCGTCGCTCACTTCCTGAGTCGTATAAACTGACGGGTCCTCCGTCTCCGGAAGAATGCCGAGCGCTGCCATGGCGACTCTGGTATAACGGCCGACCGGTACGGAACCGTCTGCAAGCGCTATACTCTCCGCATTTCCGATATCCGCAAGTCCTGTTACGGAAGTGCCGCTGTCCTTTCTTGCAACAACTACTACCTGGTTGTTGACCACGTTATGCCGCGTTCCCTCCACGACCAGTCCGTCCGTATCCTGCAGCGTATTCATCTGCTTCTGCGCGGCGGAGAAGAACACGTCACATTCGTACCCTTCTTCAATCTGTGTGAGAAGTTTTCCGGAACTGTCGGGATTAAGGACGATCGTGACATTCGGGTGCTCCGCCTCGTAAGCTGCCTTCACATCCTGCATGACCGTGTTCAGACTTGCGGCAATGAATACCTGGATCTCGACCGGTTCTTCCTGCGCTGTTTCCTGTACTGCCTCCTGCTCCGTCTCCTGTGCTGTTTCCTGTACTGCCTCCTGTTCCGTCTCCTGCACTGTTTCCTGCTTTGCCTCTTCGCTCTCTGTGCTCTGCGCAGTGGTTGCGGTATTTCCGCCGCAGCCTGTCAGAAGTGCGAATGCGACAGTAAAGGCTGTTGCAGCTGTTATCAGTTTTTTCATAACTATTCTCCTGTTTCATTAGCAAAATGATTGTCAATTGCATCTATCTCTGAAACGGCGCATGTGTGCACTCCATTTGCCGATCAGTTCCTGCAAATACCGGCGAATCTGCCATCAGTTGTCATCCGTCCCCCGAAGAAGTCCCAGACCGTGCCCGAGCGCCGGCAGTACAACATCCAGATTTTCCCTGCACGCCTTGGGACTGCCGGGTAGATTGATGATCAGTGTGGTTCCGCGGATCCCTGCCGCCGCGCGGCTGAGCATGGCGTGTTTGGTGATCTTCAGGGACTCCGCCCGCATCGCCTCGGCGATGCCCGGCGCCATGCGGTCACATACAGCACAGGTCGCCTCAGGAGTCAGATCCCTCGGCCCGAATCCGGTGCCGCCGGTTGTAAAAATAACGTTTACCTGCCGCTGGTCGGCCAGACGGATCAGATTCCGCTTAAGCAGCGCCTCTCCGTCCGGCAGAAGGATCATCTCCACGACATCATATCCGTTCTCACTGAGAATATCCCGGATCACGGGACCGCTCCGGTCCTCCCTTTCTTTACGAAATGCCCTGTCACTGAGCGTGATCACTGCGGCAGTGAAAGGCCTGTCCGGCGCCGCAGGTATAACGTCAAGCGAATCGCCCTCCCGGACTATGCCTCCCCGCAATACTTTGGCAAAAACGCCCTCCCTGGGCATAATGCAGTCACCGGTCACATTGTAAATAGCGCAATGGTCATGGCACTCCTTGCCGATCTGCGTCATCTTCAGGAGAACTTCTCCGATCGCAAAGCGCGTTCCTACCGGCAGGGAACGGAGGTCGCACCCCTCTACAACGAGGTTCTCGCCGAAAGCGCCGTACTCGACCTGAACACCCTTCTTCCTGAATTCTTCAATCTTTTCCGCGCTCAGAAGGCTGACCTGCCTGTGCCATTTCCCGGCGTGCGCATCGCCTTCAATCCCATGATCCTCTATAAAGGTTCCTTCCGGGATCCTGTATTTCTGCGTGCCCTTCTGATCACTTATGCAAATTGCGCGAATAACAGCCATGTGTCTTTCCTCCCCTTAACCTCCGATCCCGGACATTCTGTGCTTCTCCGTGATGAGCTCCGGTCTGTCAAAAGAGTGCGCCTCCGGTTTTCCGGACGCAGCAGACCGAATAGCCTCTGCCAAAATAGTGCGGCGTCCGGTCTCTTTCCCGCTTCGGAGAATAGCGCGAAGGTCCGCTCCGTCCTCATAGCAAAGACATTGCTTGAGAAATCCCGTTGAAGTCAGGCGCACCCGGTTGCACGAATCACAGAATTTTCCGTGAATCGCGCTGATAAAGCCAATCCTGCCTGTAAATCCCGGAACGGCGTAATAGACAGCCGGACCATTTCCCCTCGGAGCGGGATCCGGCACCGTTCCCGGAAATGTGGCGTAAAGCTTTTCAATCAGTGTGCGATTATCCATTCCTCTGTTACTGCGCCCTTCCCCGATCGGCATCAGTTCAATAAAACGGACGTCCACCGGCAATTCGGACGCCATTTGGACCAGAGGAAGGAACGCTTCCTCATTGCAGCCCGAAATGAGGACCGCGTTGATTTTAGTGCGGATGCCTGCTTCTACGGACGCCCGGACTGCACGCATGACCTGCGGCAGACTGTCGCTTCCTGTGATCTGTCTGTATTTTTCCCTGTCCGTTGTGTCGAGGGATATATTGACGGCGTCTAATCCTGCCTTCACGAGAGCAGGCAGTTTCTCTTTTAAAAGAACCCCGTTTGTGGTCAGGGTCACCTGTTCGGTCAGGGGGAGCTCCTTCAATGAACATACCAGCGTCTCCACACCCCTGCGCACGAGAGGCTCTCCGCCTGTGACCTTAAATCTTGTGATGCCGCAGTCCTCTGCCGCTTCCGCTATTTCTATGATCTCCTCGTAGGTCAGGATCTCCTGCATCGAACATTTTGTGATCCCGTCCGGCATACAATACCTGCACCGCAGGTTGCAGCGGTCCGTCACGGAGATGCGCATATAATTGATTGTTCGTCCGAATCTGTCCTGCATGATTCCGGTCCTCTTCCGGCGCGGTATCTTTACCGCGCTCTGTTACAGGTTTCTGCCGCCCTTGCCAAACCCGCAATTGGGGAAAGTACATACGGTACAGCCAAGGCACAGTCCCCCTTCGCCCAACACATCGATCTCTTCTCTGTTCACCGGATCATCCGCCAGGAGCCTGGGGAGAACCAGGTCAAAAATCGTCCGCTTTGCATACATGACGCACCCTGGCAGGCCGCAGACCGGAATCCTTCCGCCGTCCGCAGTATGTTTATAGCCCAGCATGAACATGGCGCCGGGCAGCACAGGTGCTCCGTAACTGATCACTTCATCCGTACAGCTGCGGATCGCCTGCGGTGTGCGGTCATCCGGATCGACGCTCATGCCTCCCGTGCAGAGGATCAGATCGCACCCTGCCGCCAACATCTCTCTGATCGCGTCTGCTGTCATCGCGGGATCGTCATTGACGATGCGGTGCTGCGCCATAGTGCTGCCGTATTCCGCAAGTTTCTTCTCAATCACAGGCGTAAATTTATCTTCGATCAGTCCGTTAAACACTTCACTTCCGGTCGTCACGACGCCGGCGCGTTTGGCCTTAAAAGGCAGGATCCGCAGGATCGGAGCTCCTGCCGCTGACACTGCAGCGCGCTCCATCTGATCACGGGCTATGGTCAGCGGAATCACCCTGGTCCCGGCGACTTTGTCCCCTTTTCTGACCGGAAAATCTCCGTGTCTTGCTGCGATCATCATCTCTCCGATGCTGTTGACCTCGCAGAGACGTCTTCGGTCGATCTTGAGCAGACCGTCGATGCCCGCCGTCAGTTCTATTTTCCCCTCGGAGATCTTCGATGGTATAAGAAATGTCGCATCATCCATCCTGCCGGGGATGACATCGCCCGCGTCATCATATTCCGGCGCGCAGGAGGGCACACTAATACCGCAGCACAGCTTGTATAATACCTGCGCCGCGTCGTTTTCGTGCATCATGGTCTCATCTGTCTCCCAGATATAGACATTTTCTTTGCCAATGGATAAAAGTACAGGGATATCCTCTTCCCTGATGATATGGCCTTTGCGAAATGCCGGACCTTTACAGACCCCCGGTATGATCTGTGTGATATCGTGACACAGCATCTCACCGACGGCCTCGGTCGTCTTAAGAACTTTCATGAATCCTCCTTTTCAAAAAACGGAAGGTCGCACAGTTTCCCGTGCGGCCCTGTGGAACTGCCTTGAAAGGCATTCCGGCGGCGCGCAGCCATGAGCACATGCTGTTAGGCTGCTTTGCTCGGAGATTGTTTTTTAGAATGCAGTGCGCCGGACACCCGGCGTAGTGATACTGGATGCTGCGCACTACAGATATCATATCATTTCGACAAGATCCTCACAATGTATTGTTTAACAAAATAACCCGGACGTTATCTCCCTCCCTGATTCCTTCATTTCCGGCAGGAATGTCAATGAGGCAGTTGCAGCCGATCCCGGCCGCCATCTGTCCGTTGCGCTGCCGGCTCGAAAAGTGTACACACACGCCGTCAAAGCGGCCTCTGAGGATCCTGCGGACCGGACTTCTCTTATTGTAGGAATCTGCGGAAGGAATCTGCAGCACTTTCTCCAGGACGCATTGTTTTCCCAGCATGGCGGCGACCATTGGTCTGCCGATCAGTTCGAAGATGCAGGCACAGGAATAGGGATTGCCGGACAGAGACAAAATAAGCGTCTCTCCGGCTTTTGACAGCATGGACGGCATTCCCGGTTTGACGTCGATCCCGTGAAATAGGATCTCACCGCCGATTATATCGATCACTGCCGGGAGATAATCCTTTCTTCCGACCGAGACACCGCCGGTCGTGACGATCAGCTGTACCCCCTCTTCGATCTGCCCCCGGATCATCTTTGCGATCCCGGATGGGTCGTCGCCGGTAAAATATGCTTTTGCGTCAGCACATCCACACTGCCGAAGCCGGGTCATAAGGTACAGATGACTGGACCCGTAGATCTTTCCTTCTCCCAGCGGCTGCCCGGGGAGAGTGAGCTCATCGCCGGTACAGATCACGGCCGAACGGACCTGTTTCCTTACGGGCAGCATCGATAGTCCGGCTGCTGCGCCCGCCGCCAATGCAGAGGCATCCACTGTTTCTCCCGCATGAGCCAGGATCTCCCCTTCCTGCAGGTCCTCTCCGATCGGGCTGAAGCAATCACCAGGCTTTGCCGGCGCAGAAAACACTGCTGTATCCTGCCCTCGAAACTCAACGATCTCCTGCTTCACGACGGCATCCGCCTCCTCCGGCAGGACGCCTCCGGTCATGATCTGTGCCGTCTCCCCTTTTCCAATATGATGAACAGCCGGTGGGCCGGCGTCATTGCATCCCAGCACGGTCAGAACAACCGGCTTCTGTTCGGAAGCTCCGCAAAGGTCCTCGCTTCGCACCGCAAATCCGTCCATCGCCGATCTGCGAAACGGAGGGCTGCTGATGGCTGCACGCATATCCTCTGCCAGAACCCTATCTGCACAATCACCTATAGAGCAAGTCTCCGGTTCCGTCACATGACAGTACTGCAATGCGGTTTCCAGTGCCTGCTCAATAGGGAGCGCTCCTGTTCTTCTGCTCATTCTCCTGTTTTCCTCCTTTTTAACTCAGCAGTGGTACAAGGTTCGCAAAGCAGGCCGCCTCAATGTGAAGCAAGATACTTCACAATATGATCCGCTGCCTCCCTGATCTGTTCAAAAGAGAATACGGCATCACATCCGTCTCCGACCGGATCGTCACTGATCACTGCCAGACACGAATCGGGCGAAACCCGCATGCCCTTCCCGAGTGCTTCCCGATAGACAAGGATATGGGGCAGATCCAGATCACTCCCTCCCTCCAGAATGACCAGGTCCACGTTCTCTATTTTGCCGATGAATCTTTCCAGTGCCACAGGCCTGTATTCCATAAGCGCCGCTTTGTATCCGGAAACAATTCCAGTGACGGCAGCGCCGGCCTGTGCCATTCGCCAGGTATCTTTACCCTCCCGGTCAACCTGAAAATCATGGGCATCATGTTTGACCACCGCTGTGCGGATCCCTCTCGCTGACAGCTCCGGCAGAAGCTTTTCGAGCCATGTCGTCTTACCGGAACCGGACCAGCCTGTCACCGAGACTGTGACCGGTCCTGTGCCGCGTCTGAAGGACTCCTGTTCTATAAGCTGCTGCCACTCCTGAGGCGTATTGCAGCTCGTGCTCTTTCTTACGCCGTCCGTGAGCTCCTGCGCATTCACATAGACCACATCCAGCTCACGCAGAAAATCGCGCATCCGCAGCTTCTCCTTCCGGCCGTCCGCAAGCCTCTGTGTAAGTGAGGGCAGAACCCTCTTGTGATAAATCCCCAGAAGTGTCTGGAGCCTGCCGCCCCCGTCAACGACAAGCACGGCGTCCCGCTGCCGCGAAGCATCCGCCATATAAGTCATGAGCTCGCGCGCCATCTGTG
>Ga0256407_10010634_pt1 | contig 12884 bp, 7 predicted proteins | sample RumenRJG_04DNA_FD_193489 | JGI IMG/M metagenome (GOLD analysis project Ga0256407, IMG submission 193489) | Bovine rumen microbial communities from Lethbridge, Alberta, Canada - RJG_04 | ecosystem: Host-associated > Mammals > Digestive system > Stomach > Rumen | place: Canada: Alberta | collected... | reverse complement strand
CTTGCAAAAACCCGTATGGGCAGCGAGGCATTGATATACATACCCGATATGGTGTGGCTGTATTCCTCCTGCCATACGGGTTTTTGCAAGCTCTTCTCCATACCGAGGAACATGCCGTCGAAAGGATGCTCCTCTCTGTAGCCGATGGGCACCCAGCACACCTTCTTTCCACCCACAGTCTTGTCGAGGTTGATATCGGCACCGAGTGTGAAGATTTTGCCGGCGTATGACCTATGCTGCTCATTGACGAGCCATGAAAGCTGCGCCAGCTTCTCCGGTGTGTCGATAACGAAAGGATTGTAGAACGTACCGTTGTTGTAGGCATCGGGGTCGAAGTTCGCGTCACGGTAGTCATACCATGTGACGCTCCCGAAACTGTAGGAGATATCATCGGCCAGGGCGCACAGCGGGAACAGCACTGCTGCGAGCACCATGACGGACAACCGGTATACTGTCTTTTTCATTTCCATTGCTTGCTATTTGTCGTAATTGTACCAGATATCAGAACCTGAACTTGAACACTTCGTCCTCGCTGCCGAGCACATAAACGCCGCGCACCGACAGTGGAACATTGATGGTGGAACCCTTAACTTCCTGCTTGAACACCAGAAGGCCCGCCGTGTTGAAGATGCGGATGGTCTCTCCGGGATGCAGATTGCGCACGCTGACACCTTTGCCGTTGACATCCACCTGTATGCGGTGGTTGGTCGACTTGCCTTCGATGGCAGGTCGGACGATGCGCGTCGGGTCGCTGTAGGGGAAGATATTGACAAGAGCGGGATTGGAGCCGCCGTGCAGGTTTTTGACGTGCGCCACAGCCAGGTCGGTGGCAGAGATGCTGGTGTCGACCACATGGCAGTTGACGTAAGCCTGTAGTGGCTCGGTGATGCCCCGGACGCTCACCGTGGCGTATGCCTTTCGTTGGTCGCCCATCTGCACGAACTCCGACTGGCTCACCAGTACCTCGGCGGTGTCGTCGAGCGGCTCGCCGATGGAGGGATGGGCATAGACCCCCACGCGGACGCCCATATCGCTTTGAAGCCCCCTATGGTCGATGAGCTCAACAACAAAGGTGTTGACCCCGTCCTCGATGCTCTGGTTGACCACATTGCTCTCGATGTCGGCCATGGTGAGGCGTGTGCGTGGTGTGGTGAAGCTCTGTCGCAGGTAGCTCATCGAACGGCGTAGCGGGTGGGCTTTCACCTTGAACACGTTGTTGTACTCCACGTTGACCGTGCTGCTGATGTAGCCGTTGAAATCGCTGTCGATGGGATACAGGACGGTATAAGTGCTTTCGCGGGCAGGAGCAACATAGACACTGTCGATGTCGAACGTTGAGCCGTTGATGACGACGTTGGCACCTTGGATGGGCGACGTGCCAGTGTTGCGGATGCGGATGCTCACAGGCAGCGTGCTGCTTCCAAGGAGTGAGGCCTGTCCGTATGACACCTCCGTCTGACAGCTGTTGTGGAAATACTTGTCGTTGGCCATGACGATGCCCGCTCCCGACTTAGGATGGCCCAGCGTGTAGACCACACTGATATGTGCGTCGTCGAGAAAACCGTCGAAACTGGTCATTACGAGGCTGTCTTGCTCAGCGCCCACAGTGATGGGGTCGGTGAGTTGGAGCCGCTGTCCAAGATGTATTCGTGATGCATTGAGCATGGTACAGATACTGTCAGTGTATGACTTGGAGCCGTCATCAGCGCGATAGACGTTGTTGGCCTCCGTCCACAAGACGGCAAAGTCGTTGATGTCGGCCGCATCGCGGTCGCAGACGATCTTCACCTTGCCTGGTATCTTGTAGCCGGTGCCAAGGTTGCCGTGGGGCAGGCCGTCGCCATGTCCGTTCATGGCGAGCGAGCGGATATAGATGTCGGGCACAGAGTCGGATGCCTCATATACCATTGCGATGATGGCGCTCTTGCCCACGCGATGCATCATGAAGTGATTGGCCTTGATGTCGTCGTCGAAGTAGGTCACCTGTGATGAGTTCATCGGTTTGGAGGCATAGCGCAGCACCGCCCCGCCCAGTTCGGCCGACATGAGGTTGGCAGCCACAAGCACGGTGTCGTTGCGCATGAGCAGGTCGTACTGTGTGATGGAGTGGCTTTTGTCGATGGGGAAGTAGAGCGGCGACGGCTCGCTCCATCGTGTGCCGTCGTAGGTTTTCAGCATCAGCTGTCCGGCAAACATCACGTTGGAGATGGAGTCGAGCGGCAGGCTGGGGTCGATGGGCTGGGGAGCACCGTGCTGGTATACCACTGCGGCATGTCCGTCTTCCTGGATGGTGACCACGGGTTTGATGTCCTGCTTGCCCGGTTCCTCTTCGGATTCGGTGACGTTGGTCAGTACCCAGTCGCCATCATCCGTGCGCATCGTAGCCTTGATGTGGGTGGGCAGGTTGAGACTGATGGCCACGGCGTCGGTGGCAGCCACCTCTTCGTCGGTCATGGGTCGGCCCTTCTGCTCGAACACCACGATTTCGTGGTCTCCGCGTTTCGAGCGCATGTGGTTGGTGGCGGTGGTGCCGGCAGGCGAAAGGCTCTTCGTGGTGCCGGCAGCGATGTCGTGCAGTGTTACCTGGTCGTCATTGTAATTGTCTACCGTCTTCATGTCGTTGTAAACCACGGTGTTGCCGTCGAGGAAGTGCGCGTTGGCGTCAAGTGCCACGTCGTTGGCCAGGACATGTCCGAACTCACTGGGTTCAGGTGCCGGCAGCTTGCGGTAGTTGAGCGCGAGCGGCTTGGCCTTGCTCTCCTCATCCAAGAGCCAATAGGGGAATTTGCTGTGAAAGGGATTGTAGGGCGTGTCGGGTATGAGCAACTGTCCACCGAGGTGGAATCCCGCTGATGCCGAGGCAGAAAAGAAGAAAGTCTTGATGTTGAGGAACGCCTGGCCCACCAACATTCCGGTGAGACGGATGCCTACGCCGGGAGCATAATTGGCAAAGGGGCCCTCCAGACCTGCCTGGAAGCCGATTTTTCCGCCAAAGCGCAGACCAGCCTCGGCGTTGAACAGCCAGCCGATGTTCAATCCGCCTATTTCCTTGGGCGTGTGCGCGAGGAGCGTGGCCCCGGCAGTGGCCTTGGCACTGAAATTGGCAAAATAGCCCATCGTTTTGCCCGACATGACATTCTCGGCACCAGAATCGTAGGACTTGATGCCGAAATCGACTTGCGCGGAGGCTTCGGCACAACCACTGAACGACACGTACTTCTCGACTTTCTTAAGGACTGTCTTGAGCTTTTGGAATTTGGGGTTGTCGGAAAGGTTGCCCCAGAACATGCCTATGCCGTAGCCTATCTGTCCTGAGACTTCTGCCACCTGGAAGTGTGTGGGGTCGAACGACGGCCATTTGAAATTGAACTTGGCACCACCGAACCACCCTGTTCCGATACGCTTGCTGCTGATGTTGAAGATGTCGTCGAGGTCGTTGTAGATCCACTTGTCGAAATCCACCCCTTTTCCAACGGCACTGACGCGCTTATTGTCATCGATTTCGTGGTCCTTGAACTTCTCTATGTCCTTCATTTCCTGACGTGCACCCTTCACCTTGTCGCTTTCGCCCGGCTTGTCGCCACGGTTCACCGACACGTTGATCATCAAGTTGGCAAGGTGCTTGCGCGGGTCGATGACAAAGGCCGTGGAGACAGATACAGGATTGAATGACTTCTTGAACTCGAACGGGAGGCGTATTTCAATCCCGGCATCTTCGAAATGGCCGGCGCCCTTGCTGTCGCCCACCCAGTTTTCGTTCACCTCGTCTTCCACTTTCTTCTTGCTGTCATCACGGTTGATGTAGGTGTTCTTCAAGAAGGGGAACTGGTTGTAGGTGAGGTCGCCCGACTTGAGGAGGACGGAGCATGCCGCCCCTACGGGTATGACATCGAGCAGGCTGAAGTCGACATAGAAATAGTCGTAGGTTAACGACGGGAAGCGTGTGCCGTCGATGGTAGAGACAATCTTGTCGGTGGCCTCGGTGACGCCACCTGAATTGATGTCTGTGACAAAGAGCGAGCAATCGGGCACCGAGGCTCCGCGTGGCCGCGAGAATGCCACCTGCATCTTGGCAAAGCGGTCGATGGGCTTGTTGTCGAGAAGCTTCAGATACTGCTGTCCGGCGTCTTCGAAATACTTGAGCGTGTCGGCCTGCACCCATCCGGAAAGGTCGATGGGGTCGACGGTGCAGAGCGCGTAATCCACACCTCCGCGCACAATGACGGTCTTTTCGTCGTTCAGGTGCAGGAAGTGCTGGTCGCTGATGGTCAGTCCGTTGGCCGTCACGGTGCCCGACCTGAGGGTGAGGTTGGCGTTGCAGCGGGCCTCACTCACAATGCCTGTCTCATCGTCGGCGGCTCCGGCATACTTATACACAGTGGGCAGATAGCCTCGTGAGATGATCTCGATGTAGGCAGGCTTGCCCATGGTGAGAATCTTGTGCGCCTTGCGCGCCTTGTCGTAGCCGATATACTTGGCACCGATGTTGGTGGCAGGGTTCCCGTCGGCATCCACCGTCTGCACATGGCAGGTGATGTTCTCCAGCAGTCGGGAGCGGTCGTTCCAGATAGCCAGATAGAGGGTGTCGTATTTCTCATAGAGGCCCGATCCCACCCAGTTGAAGTTCATGAATTCACGGTTCTCGTGCTTGTCGAGATGAAATTCATTCGACAGGTCCATGATCTTGAACGCATCGTTCAGGTCGATACGTGGGTTCAGTTTCTTCTTGTCGAGACGCAGGCGATTGCCGTCGTCGTTGAGGATCACGTCTATCAGGTCCTCCTTCTCGGGGACGTAGATACTTTGGAACGACGATGCCTGGAGGTCGAGCATGGTGGTGGTTTTCTGCAGCTCTCCGTCTTCGTCCATGCTGCCTGTGGTACACTCCAGCACATAGTTCTTGCCTGTGGCCTGCCGTTTCTGGTCGAGCTGGAAGATATAGAGGCGGTCGTTGTCCCAGTCGTTGATGAAGTAGCGGAAGCGGTAGTAATTCTCGGGTTTGCCGGTACGGTATACCTTTATGACGTAGGGATCTGTCTGCAAAGGCAGGTTGACAAAGAAGTAATCATTGCATGCCATCACGAGGGTGTCGCCGTTCTGGTTGTCGAGCATCACCTCGAAGCCGGCCGACGTGGGGTGCTTGTCGTCGATATGGAAGCATAGCAGCGAATGGTCGCGCATGGTCCAGAACATCCGCTGGTCGGCGAGCCACTTCTTGCGTGTCGATCCCAGCATCTGCTTCACTTTGTCCACTTCGGCATAATTGCCCGACATGTCGCCGTCGGTGGTCTGCACTTTTGTCCATTTCAGCCCCGAGTTGGGCGACTTGATTTCGTCGAAGTTGGCCACGTCGGTCACATTGTTGGCGAAATAGAGATCGAAGTCGGGCAGTTGCGCCAAGGCCGTATATGCGAACGGCAAGAGCAGCAATTGAATAAACAATATCTTTTTCATATCTTGTATCATGTGTTTTTTTACTTCTACTCTTCCCATAAAGAGGATTTGTCGCCTCCATATTGATTCGAGAAAGCGTCTTCGGTGTAAGTCTCAGGATCAAAGGAGATTTTCTCCGTTGATTCCAGCATCATCCGGGTGGAAGGCAGCGCGCAGATGGGCATAGCCATTGGTTGTATGTATTGTTTCTTTGCCATGTCATTAAATATTTATTTTGATGTTCTGACAGAAAATCAACTTGAAATCAATGAGATTTCAAAGATACAACAAAATATTGAATAACCGCACTAAAACGAGGGTAAAAAAATATTTAGTAATCGTAAAAAAATAACTTGGTATGATTTACCATACAATAAATGACCTCCCCCGGCCCCTCCACCACAAAGAGGTGGGCTTTGCGGCGCTCCGACGACTTCTGCTGCAAGCTTTGAAGCCGCTTGATCTTGGGGTTCTGCATGCTGGAGATATCGGTAGGCATAATAATAAGGACTTTAACGACTCTAAGGACTTTAAGCTCAAAGTGTCTTGAATACTATAAAAATCTATAAAAACTATAGCAACTATAACATCTATCCCCCCCTATTCAGCCAATCGGAAGCCGATGTCGTCGGCCCAGATGGTGGAGGGACTCTCCTGGCGGTCGTTCACCAGACAGTGGCTGGCAAAGTCGAGGTAGCCGCCGCCACGGAGCACCTGACGGTGACCTCTGGTGGAAGCCGAACGCTGCCCTACCCCGCCTGATACGGTGCACCACTCGCTCACGTTGCCACTCATGTCGTAAAGGCCCAGTTCGTTCGACCATTTGCCCTTCACATCATGTGCCTGGTTGCCACTGTTGTTGCAATACCAGCCCACGTCGTTGATGTCGTTGCTGCCCGCCATGGGCAAATTGCGGGTTCTACGTCCACCACGGGCGGCATACTCCCACTCCTCCTCTGTGGGCAAGCGGAAATGGCGACGCGTGATGGCATTGAGTTTCATCAAGAAGAGTCCGATATCCACATATCTCACCCCTTGCACCGGTTTCTGCGGACCCTTGTCGCGTGAGGGGTTGTATCCCATGAGGGCCACCCACAGTTCCTGTGTCACCTCGGTCTCACCGATGAAGAAGTCGTGGAGCGACACCTCGCGAATGATGGTCTTTGGAGCCAGCGAGTCGGTGGCCTCAGGATTCTCCACCTCCATCTGCAGGCGTCCACCCTCAACGGTGATCATTTTGAAGGTAATGCCCTCTACGTTGATGATGTTTCCGGAAATGGGGCCTATGGCCCCCAACTGTAATGGAGCGACGGAGTCGGCGGGTGCCGAGAGGCTGTCGGGCTGTTGCTGGGCCACCGCAAGCATCGGAATGCAGAGGAGGAACGCTCCTGTCAATACCCTCTTGGCAAGGGAAAAGTGAAAAACAGACAAATCGATATTCATAATTGGCTGCAAAGATAGTGCAAACCGAATGGAAAGCAAAATAAATCGTCAGATTTATTTTCTTTTCTGAGTAACGAATTGGGCGACACACAAAATGAAGTCCCGAATAAAAAAAGACCTCCCCCGTCCCCTCCTGAGAGGAGGGGGGAGTGATATGCGATGCTAATCATCCCCCCTCCTCTCAGGAGGGGACGGGGGAGGTGCCTACGCAAAAGTCTTTTTATATGGAAGGTGCCGCCTATCTTCGCCGCGAAGCGGCAAAGTAGTGCAAACCGAGCGGAATGCGAAACAAAACACGAAGTTTTTTGTTGCCATTAACGAGTAACAAATTGGGTGACACATAAAATGAAGTTCCAAATAAACAAGGTAACCTCCCCCATCCCCTCCTGAGAGGAGGGGGGGATAGTTTGCTTGGCTAATCACCCCCATCCCCTCCTGAGAGGAGGGGGGATAGTTTGCTTGGCTAATCACCCCCCCTCCTCTCAGGAGGGGATGGGGGAGGTAAAATTCAAAGTAAGCGTGGTCAAAAGGTTATATGACTAGGTGCAGCCTAATTTCGCTAAAAAGCAAAATTAGTTAAATTTTCTGAGATGATATACCATCGAGCAAAGAAATGCGTTATTACAACGACAATGCACCCTGTTTTTCAAACATCTCGGGAAAAAACCAATCCGTTTATTTCATTGTACACTTGATTTTTCGTATTTTTGCAGTTCAAACCCAAGTCAAAACATGAGACGACTCCTTACCTTCATCACCCTTGTCTGGATGGCTTCCCATGCCGTCTGGGCACAAAATGATGTACCCACCATCAATCCCTCCGCCACCTTCACCAATGCCAAGGGCGACGTCACCGAAGGCACCGAATGCTCTGAATCGGCACCGCTGGAGGCCCGGTTCATGGCCAATGCCGAGAACGTGGGTTCGTGGAACGCATACTATGAGTGGCGCTTCACGAAACTGGACGAGAACACGGTATCCAGTGAGCCCTACCTCATCAGGTATGAGGAGGACACCAGTTACACCTTCACCGAGGCCGGCTCGCACAACATCGTGCTCTATGCCATCTACACCCAAGGCAACGACACCATCGCCTATACCGAAGACTACTGGAGAGACGCCACACCGCTCAGGGTGACCATCAGTGAGAGCAAGCTCGTGATGCCCAATGCCTTCTCGCCCAACGACGACAAAATCAACGATGTATACAAGGCCAAGGAGTACCAGAGCCTGGTGGAGTTCCGTGCCATCATCTTCAACCGCTGGGGACAGAAGATCTTCGAGTGGACCGACCCAGAAGACGGATGGGACGGCACCTTCCATGGTCAGGACGCGAAGCAAGGCACCTATTTTGTGGACGTGGTGGCCAAGGGAGCCGATGGGCGCCGCTACCACATCAAGCGCGACGTGAACCTGCTGCGCGGATACACAGAGACAGGCAGTTCGACAGGCGGTGGCGGCGGACAGCCTTGATGCCGCAGGCACCATAGCCGCACCACATCCCCACAACACAGCAAGACCAGAAGCCGAGCAAGAATACCGCTGCCCCGGCAGCACGAAGAGAAAGCGAGAAACATGCAACGCGAAGACGAGAAAATCAATGTCTACGGTGCCCGAGTGCACAATCTGAAAAACATCGACGTGGAAATACCCCGTGGAAGCCTGACCGTCATCACCGGACTGTCGGGCTCAGGGAAGTCGTCGCTCGCTTTCGACACCATCTACGCCGAGGGCCAGCGCCGCTATATCGAGACTTTCTCGGCCTATGCCCGCAATTTCCTTGGTGGCATGGAGCGCCCCGATGTGGACAAAATTACCGGACTGAGTCCGGTGATCAGCATCGAGCAGAAGACCACCAACAAGAATCCACGCTCCACCGTAGGCACCACCACCGAGGTCTACGACTACATGCGTCTGCTCTATGCCCGCGCCGGTACGGCCTACAGTTACCACACGGGCGAGAAGATGGTGAAATACACTGAGGAGAAGGTGCTCGAGATGATCCTCACCCACTACGACGGCCATCCCATCTACATCCTCGCACCCCTGGTGCGCCAGCGCAAGGGCCACTACCGCGAGCTTTTCGAGAGCATGCGCAAGAAAGGCTACCTGCATGTGCGGGTAGACGGCGAGATGATGGAACTGGAGCGGGGCATGAAAGTGGACCGCTTCAAGAACCACAATATCGAGGTGGTGGTCGACAAGCTGAAGGTGCAGGGCAAGGACGACGAGCGGCTGCGCCGCAGCGTGCAGGCCGCCATGCGCCAGGGCGACGGCGTGGTGATGATACTCGACAAGGCCGACGGCAGCATGAAGAACTTCTCGAAACGCCTGATGTGCCCCACGACGGGCATCTCGTATAGCGACCCCGCACCCAACAAGTTCTCTTTCAACTCACCCGAAGGTGCCTGTCCACACTGCAAGGGACTTGGCTACGTCAACCAGATCGACCTCGACAAGGTGATTCCCGACCGGTCGCTCTCCATCGCCGAGGGCGCCATCGTACCGTTGGGGAAATACAAGAACCAGATGATTTTCTGGCAAATCGACGCCCTGCTGCAGAAACACGACTGCACGGTGAAGACTCCCGTGAAAGACCTGCCCGACGAGGCGCTCTCCGAAATCCTCTATGGCTCGCTGGGCAATATCCGCATCCCCAAGGAACTGGTGCACACCTCGAGCGACTATTTCGTCACCTACGACGGTGTCATCAAATACCTGAGGATGGTGATGGAGAAAGACGACAGCGCGAGCGGACAGAAATGGGCCGACCAGTTCCTGGCTCTCCGCACCTGTCCGGAGTGCAAGGGACAGAGGCTCAACCGCGAGGCCCTCTCCTACCGCATCTACGACAAGAACATCTCCGAGGCGGCCGACCTCGACATCTCGCAACTGCGCGAATGGCTCGATGAGGCCGAACGGCACCTGGACGACAAGCAACGGGCCATCGCCAATGAGATACTGAAGGAGATACGTACCCGGCTCGACTTCCTGCTTGAGGTGGGACTCGACTACCTGTCGCTCAACCGCCAGTCGGCATCGCTCTCGGGCGGCGAGAGCCAGCGCATCCGCCTGGCCACACAGATCGGCTCACAACTCGTCAACGTGCTCTATATCCTCGACGAGCCGAGCATCGGCCTGCACCAGCGCGACAACGAGCGCCTCATTGCCAGTCTGAAACAGCTGCGCGACATCGGCAACACGGTGATCGTGGTGGAGCACGACAAAGACATGATGCTCTCGGCCGACTACGTGGTGGACATCGGTCCCAAGGCAGGGCGACGAGGCGGCGAGGTGGTGTTTCAAGGCACCGTCGACCAGATGATGCGCGAGCACACCATCACCAGCCAGTACCTGAACGGTGAGAAGAGCATCCCCTTGCCCGAGAAGCGGCGCGAGGGAAAAGGAAAGAGTCTGTGGATAAGAGGAGCGTCGGGCAACAACCTGAAGGACGTGGACGTGGAGATACCGCTGGGCAAACTCATCGTGGTGACCGGCGTGAGCGGCTCGGGGAAGTCGACCCTCATCAACGAGACCTTGCAGCCCATCCTCTCACAACATTTCTACCGCTCGCTGAAAGAGCCCATGCCCTACAGGGAGTTCGAGGGACTGAAACTCATCGACAAGGTGGTGAGCGTAGACCAGTCGCCCATCGGCAAGACCCCACGGTCGAACCCCGCCACCTACACTGGCGTGTTCAGCGACATCCGCTCGCTCTTCGTCAACCTGCCCGAGGCCAAGATCAGGGGCTACAAGCCCGGCCGTTTCTCGTTCAACGTGAAAGGCGGGCGCTGCGACACCTGCGGCGGAAACGGATACAAGACCATCGAGATGAACTTCCTGCCCGATGTGATGGTGCCCTGCGAGGTGTGCCACGGCAAACGCTACAACCGCGAGACGCTCGAGGTGAGATTCAAGGGCAAGTCGATAGCCGACGTGCTCGACATGACCATCAACCAGGCCGTGGAGTTCTTCGAGAACGTGCCCAATATCCTGCAGAAAATCAAGACCATACAGGATGTGGGCCTGGGATATATCAAACTGGGCCAGCCCTCCACCACCCTGTCGGGGGGTGAGAGCCAGCGCGTGAAACTGGCTACCGAACTGTCGAAACGCGACACGGGAAAGACCCTCTATATCCTCGACGAGCCCACCACGGGCCTGCATTTCGAGGACATCCGCATCCTCATGGACGTGCTGAAGCGCATCGTGGAGCGTGGCAACACCGTTATCGTGATAGAGCACAACATGGATGTCATCAAACTGGCCGACCATATCATCGACATGGGGCCAGAGGGCGGCCGGAATGGTGGCCAGGTGGTGGCCACCGGCACTCCTGAGCAAATCTGCCAGTGCGAGAACAGCTACACTGCAAAATTCCTCAAGAAAGAACTGGGGATAGAATAATATGCCCATTATGCCCATTATGCCCATCATGCCCATAAAGCCCATAAAGCCCATCATCTCTGGGCATAATGGGCTTTATGGGCATGATGGGCAAACTGATACTCCCCTCAAATCTTATTTTTCAGCCTGAGCACCTTATAGCCTATGGTGGCCAGGGCTGCGATTACCACATACACCAGCAGCAGTTGTATGCGGGTGATGTGGATATGCTCCACGCTCGACCCTGGCATTGAGGCCACCCATGTGGCCAGCGTGTTCTGCCATCCCACCACCATGGCCAAGGCCTTGGCCACCCACGGCATCAACGGTGGCACTACTGCCGAGGCGAACAGCAATGCCGTGAGGTAAAGGATGACCGTAGCCAACGGAATGACAAAAAAGTTGGTGAGGAGGAAATAGGTGGAGAAACGTCCGAAATAATAGACCGTGAGTGGTGCCACACCCAACTGCGCACTGCACGACACCACCACCATCGCCCACATCCATTTCGCCAATCGGTGCTGCTCCAAAAAAGCTGCCGGCACCAAGGCATTGAGGGGCTTGTAGAAAATGAGGATGGCCATGACCGCCAGAAACGACATCTGGAACCCCACGTCGTAGAGGCAGAGGGGATTGGAGAGCAACATGACGATGGCCGTGAACGACAAGGCGTTGAGCGACATGCGGTCGCGGCCCACCAAACCCACGAAGGAGTAGACGGTGATCATGAGCGAGGCCCTCACCACCGATGGCGACAGTCCGGTGAAAAGGGCATACGACCAGATGCCCAGGATGATGAGCACCTCACGCAGCACGCTGCGACGACGCGCTCCCAACAACACCGAGAACAGCATATAGATGATGCCCAAATGCAGTCCGGAGAGGGCCAGCACATGCGAGGCGCCCGAGATGGAGTAGATATCGCGAAGGTCGTTGGTGATGCGCGACTTGTCGCCCAATGCCATGGCCACCGCCACAGCCATCTCGTCGTCGCTCAGTCCGATGCCCAGATACTGGCGCAGCGTGTGCTGGCGGAAGCGCATGGCAGCCAGACGTGCACGTTCGAGCCGCGAGAGGCCGTCGAGAGGGAGCACGGCTTTACGCCAGGCGTCGGGCGCAATCAGCGTGGTGGCCGTGAAGCCATGACAGCGCAGATAAAGCGGATAGTCGAAATTGGAGGAATAATAGTTTTCGGGGCGCTTCATCCTCGATGTGGCCACGATGCCGTCGCCCACCTCCAAAGGGATATCAGAGGCCGACGCCGTGTCGCGGAGCAGCGAGGCCTTCACGCGCCGTGGCATCGCCTCGTCGTCGAGCAACCACAGGTCCATGCGCAGGGTCTTCCCCCGCACCTGAGGATGGCTCGCCACCACCGCCCGATAAGTGACGTAGCCCCAGGGCAAAGGCCTGTCGAGCGCCCCCTGCTGCCGGGTGACAAGAAACCCACCAAGAAAAACAAACGACACCATGATCAGCGCACCCTGCCACAATTCAAGGCGCCCCAATGGCCCAGCATGCCCATTATGCAAAGAATGCCCATTGTGCCCATTATGCCCTGAATGCCCATTGTGCCTAGATTGCCCATTATGCCCAGATTGCCCATTATGCCCATCAAGCCCATT
>Ga0256407_10010633_pt1 | contig 12884 bp, 7 predicted proteins | sample RumenRJG_04DNA_FD_193489 | JGI IMG/M metagenome (GOLD analysis project Ga0256407, IMG submission 193489) | Bovine rumen microbial communities from Lethbridge, Alberta, Canada - RJG_04 | ecosystem: Host-associated > Mammals > Digestive system > Stomach > Rumen | place: Canada: Alberta | collected... | reverse complement strand
ATCCCCAATCCCCAATCCCCATTATTTTTTTTTATATTTTGTTTATATAATATTTTTATATAGTTTTTTGTTTTTATTTTTTGTTTTATTTAGTTAAAGATTTAATTTCTATTTTGTTTTTTGAATAATGTCTGAAAAAATGATTGATATTTATTTTTATTTTTTAATATTTCTTATATTTATTTTTTAAAAATGAGTTTTGGTTTAGAACAGGTAAAAATTCTTTCTTTTCATTCTGATTGGATTGCATCAATTTTACTTCTTGATTCAAATGATATTATTTCAGGTTCATATAATGGAGAAATTATTATTTTTCAAAATAAAATTTTTTCAATAAAATTAAAAGATAAATTAGATTATTGTATAAGATATTTAACAAAATTAAAAGAAAAAAATCAAATATTAATTTCATCTTTAAGTATTTTAATAATAATAGAATTAAATAATAATAATACACAATTTAAAATTATACATAACTTAAAAACACTTAATGGTTTTGTAAGAAATTCAATTTATTTAAATAATATTAATAATAATAATAATATAAATAATAATATAGTTTGTTGTATAAATGATACAATACAAATATTTCAAAAATTAATTATTAATAAAAAAGAAATATATCAAAATTTAATAAATTTTAAAGATAATTCTAAAATTGATTCTTTGTTACAAATAAATAATGAATTAATTACAACTTCATTTTATAATATTAATATTAGATTTTGGGACTTAATAAATTTTAAAAATAAATTTACTATAAATAATATAATGTGTTCATGTTATCAGAATTCAATACAAAAATTAAATAATAATATAATTGCAATTGGAAATTCTTGTATGAATGGAAATATATATTTAATAAATATTATAACCCATAAATTAATTGGTAATTATAAAAGTAAAAATTCTTTTGTTTCTTATTCTTGTATTAAAAAATTTTCAAATGATATTATAATTTGTGGTGAATGTATTAATAATAAAGAAATATATATTGAAATATTTAAAATAAATAATATAAATGATGATGATAAAATTAATATTAAAAGTATAGGAATTCAAAAAGTAGAACATAATAAAATAATATCAGATATTATAATAACAAAAAATAAAAAAATAATAACATCATCATATGATCATAATATTATAATCTTTAATACAAAATAAGAAAAATATTTTAAAAAAAAAATTATAAAAATTTAATTAAATATAATATGAGGACATTCACTTATAATATCATTTTTATCATTACCAAAAATACTATTTAACAACATTTTAACTTCAATAACATTATTATATTTTTCAACATTAATTCCAATTTTTCTCATACCATCAATAGTAAGTTTATTATTAATGAAATTAAGACTAATTAAATTTTTATTATCTCTTATTCCTTTTGAAATTTCATTTATAATATTATCACTTAAACCAACATTTTTAATTTCTAAAATTGCTAAACATTTATTAAATCTTAAATATTCTTTTAAATTTTTAAAACCATTTTCATCATTTCTATTTTCACCACAACATAAATGTTTTAATCCTTGATTAACTCTTAAAGAAGAAATAATATTATCAATTCCTTTATTAGTAAAAAAATTACCATTAAAAGAAAAATATAATAAAGTTTTATTTTTACGTAACATTTCATTTATTTTTTGTGAACAATTATCACATAAATTACAATAATTAACCATTAAATATTCTAAAGTCTCATTTTTAATTAAAGAATTACATATTTTAATCATTCCTTCTGAACCAATTTTATTTGATGCTAAATTTAAATGTTTTAATGTATTATTATTAGATAAAAATTCTGAAATTTTTTCTCCTCCAATTTCACCAATTTTATTTGATTGAATTTTAATAAGTTTTATTTTAGAATTTAATTTAATTAAAGAATCAAAAATTATTTTTGTTTCTTCATCATCAATTTGATTATCAGTTAAATATAATTGAGATAAATTTGGTAATTGTAATAAACAATTAATTAAACTTATATTAATTATATTATGTGCCAAATCTAATGATTTTAAATTTGGATTTTGAGAATTAAATTTAAAAACTAATTTTTTATTATCAATTGAAAATCTTATTAATTTCATTAATTTATTATTTTTTCCTCCATTTATCATATTAATAATTGAATCTTTTGACATTTTATTCCCATAAAATTTAATTTCAACACACCAATCAAATAATTTATAAGTTTCTTCATCAATTTCAGTACATAAATTAGAACAAAAATTTAATTTTAAAAAATTTTTATTTTTATTTAAAGCATTAGATAATAATTTTAAACCAAAATTTGTTATTTTATTATTTTCAATATTTAATTCCATTAAAGTATTATTTTTAATTAAACCTTCTGCAATATATTTTACTCCTTCATCTAAAATTTTATTTGAATTTAACATTAATCTTTGTAATCCAATTGATTCAGGTAAACATTTTCCTAAATAAAAACCACATTTTTCATTTAATAAATTATGTCCTAAATAAACTTTTCTTAAACTTATTTTAGGAAATATTTTTTCTGATAATATTTTAATACCTTTTTCACTTATTTTATTCTGATCAAGATTTAAATCTTGAATATATATATTTTTATATAAAGCATTTGATAAAACTTCAATATCATCATCATTTAAATTACATTGACTCATTGAAATTTGTGTTATTTTTTTATTTTGTAAAATCCCTTCATATAATTCATTTATTCCATACCCTGATAAAGAATTATTATTTGATATATATATTGATTTTATATTATAATTATTCATTAATATTCTATTTAAATAATAATAATTATCTTGATAAATATCAAAAGGATAAAAATCAATTATTTTTATATTATTTAAATTTTCACAATTTATAAAAAATTGTTTTTGTTCTTCTAAAGTAATTTTTCCTGATATTGAAAAAATTTTATTTGTATAATGTGTATTTAAAAATTTAGAATAAGCAATTAACCCTTCATGTGATATAAAATTATTTGAAAAATCTAATTTTGTAAATTTATCATATTTAGTATCTTTTAATATACTACAAAATTCAATAATACCAGCATTAGAAATATAATTATTTTTAAATGATATTTTTTTAATTGAATTATTTATTAATAAACTTTTTGCTATTGAAATTATACCTTTTTCTACTATTTTATTTCCAGTTAAATCTATTTTTTCAATTGAATTATTTTTTATTATTCCATTTGATAAATATTCACTTCCTTTATCTCCAATATAATTATATGATAAATTTAATTTTTTTAAAGTACAATTTTCTTTAGAAATTAATTCTGATATTTTTTTAATTCCATTATCAGAAATTGAATTTGATGCTAAATTTAAAAAAGAAATTGGAATTGATGTTATAATTTGTAAACAATTATTAGATAAATCTAATCTTTGTAAATGAGATATATCAATATCAAATTTATTATCTTTAATTAATCTTCCATTTAAATAAAATTCAATAATATTTTTTTTATTGTGTAAATATTTATTTAATAAATTAATTGATTCTTCATCATCAAAACGAAAATTTAACAATTCAATTTCTTTAATTTGTGAATTATTATTTTTATCTAAATGTTCAATTATTCTTTTTGTAATTTCTCTTTCATATTTTTTATCATGATATTTAATTTGTATTTTAAGTGAATTAGTTTTAAAATTAATTTTTGTTAAAAAATCAAGAAAAATATCTAATAATTCTTCATTTAAATATTTAATATAAAAAGATAAAAGAATAAATTGTTGTTTTAAAGAAATTTTTCTTAATAAACGTTTAAATAAGGAAATATTTGTTAAAGTATTTGAAAATCTTAATGAAAATTGAGTTAATTGATGCGTTTGTACAATTAATTGAATTAAATTTTGAAGATCATTATCATTAATATCAAAAGATGTAAAATCTAAAGAAAAATTTTTTGGTATGTATGTTTCTCCATTTAATAATTCGTTTTTAAAAAATTTTTGGACATATACTATATTTTGATATCCTTTTTCTGAATTTTTTGATTTAGTTTTTTTTAATTTGTTTAGTAAACTTTTCATTTTTTAAATATGATTTAATATTGTTTTATTTAAAAAATAATTAATAAATTAATTAAAAATAAAATAATTTTATATTTAAATTTTTTATGACACCTAATTTTTTGAAAATTAAAATTAAATTAGGGAAAAAAGAGAATAATATTATTATTTGATAATATTTCAAAAAAATATATAATAAAGAATTAATTATAATTTAAAAATAAAAATAAAACAAAATAAAATATTAATAATCAAAAAAAATTAATGGAAAAAAAATCAATTGAAAAATTTCATAGTTATTATGCTCCATTATATATTCTTAAATATAAAAAAAACTTAAAAAGAATTTTTATATCTCGTTTAAAAACAATTAACATAAGCAAAATACTTTTTTTATCAAATTCAACATATTTAACAACATCATATGACACAATAAATCAATATAAAAACCTAAATTTAAATGATAAAATAACAACAATATATGAAACAAATGACATAACAAACATAATAGAAATAGAAAATGAAAATAAAAACAAAAATGAAATTTTAATAGCATATTCAATATCAAATATTCTAAAAATATATTCTTTAAAAGAAAAAAAAATTATTTCTTTATTTGATGATCATGAATGGGCAATAACTTCAATATTAGAATATTCTCTTAATAAAATATTAACATCAGCAAATGATAAAACAATAAAATTATTTAATATAAAAGAACAATTTTGTATAATGAATATTTTGGCTCATTCATGGAGTATAAATAAAATAATTAAATTAAAAAATAATTATATTTCAAGTTGTTCTTGGGATAAATCAATTAAAGTTTGGGAATTAAATGAAGGTTTTTTAATAAGTGAATTAATTGGTCATTTTGAAAATGTAAATGATATAATTGAATTTAAAGAAAATTTAATTATTTCTGTTTCTGAAGATTTAAGTATTAGATTTTGGGATTGGAAAAATGAAAAATGTATTTTTATTATTGAAAATGCTTGTTTTGATTCTATTTTAAAAATTGTTTATTTAAATAAAAATGTTTTTATTACTTATAGTGATGATGGTTTTGTTAAATTTTGGGATTTTGAAAATAAAAAAATAATTCAAATTTTTGATTGTGATGGTTTTTATATTAAATATATTTGTAATATTAAAAATTCTGTTTTTGCTATTTGGATTAATGGAATTTTTGTTTTTTCAAATGAAAGAAATTTAAATTTATTATAAATTATATTTATTTTATTAGATTTTTTTGATAAAAAATGTTTATGCATTTAAAATTTATATATTTAATTTAACTATTTATAATTATTTTTTTTTTTCTATTTTTATAAAATTAGAATTAAAAATAATATAATACTAATACATAAAAGAGTAATAAAGCATTTTATTTCTCCTTTATTTTTAGTTTGTAATAAAGTTGATAATTTATCCATTGCATAATTCATTTGATTTTGTGTTTTATCCATTCCTTCATCCATTTCTTTAATATAAACTTTTTGTTCATCAATTGTTTCATTTATTAATCTTGCATTATTTTTTATATTAATAACTGCAGATTCTATTTCTTCTAATTGTTCATCTTGTTCTTTTATAATTTGTTCATGATCCATTAAATTTATTTAATTAAAAATAATAAAATATTATGAATAAAAAAAATAAATGAATATAATAATAAAAAGTAAAAAATAACAATTTTTTATAACACATTTAAAAAAAAAATCATAAAAAACAAAAAATAAAAAAAATAATATATACATTAAAATAAAAAATGAATTCAGTAATTCGTGGACTTGATAAAAGTCAATTTGTTTCATTTGCTCAAAAACTTTCAAAAAATAAATTTCAAAACAATCATTCAATAATAAAAACAGAATCATCATCTAAAATAAATACAAAAAACAATAATTCAAATTTAATATATTCAAATATAGTTCCTTCAAAAGAAAGAAGTCGATCTTTAAATCAAATGATGTCAAATGTTTTTAAACAACAAAAAATAAAAAATGAAAAAAAAGAAAATGATTTAGAAGAATTAGTAAATGAATTAGATTCAAATATTAAAATATATGAAAGTAAAAGATTAAATGAAAATTCTTTTTGTTCTGATATAAGTGATGATTTATCAATTATTAATAAAAATTTTTCAAGAAGAGATTCTAATTATTCAATTGAAAGTAATAGTGATAAAAAAAGTTTTATTTCTTGTTCTTCTTCTCCTTATTCAATTAAAGTTTTTGAAAGTTTTATAAATAGAAATAAAAACTATATTAATAATAGTAATGAAACAACAAGACCAAATTCAAGTAAAACATCATATAATAGTAATACTAATAATTCAATTAATAATTATTCAAATATTAATAATAATAATATTTATAATAATTATAATATTTGTAATAATATTAATAATAATAATTTATTAAATGATGATATCACAAATAATTTTTTATTTGATAATCAATTAACTTCTCATAATAATATTACTTCTGTAAATAATAATTTTGATTATAATATATCAAATAATAGTTTTAATACTTTTAGAAGTCGAGGAAAACCAATTTTAAATAATATCAATAATAATTCTAATTATATTAATAATTTAAATAGGAATAATTATATTGATACTTCTTATTTATCAAAAAGAGATAATTCTAAAAAATATTTTCCTAAATTAAAATTTTCAAATACTTCATTTTCAAAATTACCTTTAAATACTATTAATGTTTCAAATAAAAATCTAACATTAAATACTGAAAAAAATACTTTAGAAGGATATTCAAAATTAAAACAAAGTTCAAGTCAAACAAATATTTTAAATACATCAAATAATTCAACTGAAAAATTCTCTTCTAAAACTTTAAATACATCATCATCTACAAATGATATAAATAAAATAAATAAAAACAGTACAGTAATTCAATTAGAAGATTTAATAGTTTTAGAAGAAAAATTATATCATATATTAGATAATTTTTCAAATATTAATTCATTATCTAAATTATGTATTGAATGGTGGAATTTTTATACTTATACAACTTTTGGAGGAAAATTTGAAATTTTTTTTCCTAATTCAATTAGTCAAAATCATCAAATTGCTCATGAAAATTCAATATTAGAATTATTATCTATTATTATATTATATGAAACAATTAAAGATAATAAAATTAGCCAAAGTACTTTATTAAATTTAAAAAATTTATTAACTGAAATACATCAAAATTATTTAATAACATGTGATTATGTTTTAAGTACAATAAATGGAAATAATTTAAATGAAAATATTTGGATTAATAAATTACAAAATATAATAATATCAAAAATAAATCATACAATAATAAAAAATGAACATATGAATCAATTAAAAAAAGGAAATAATTCAATATCAAAAATAATAAAATCAATAATGAAAAATTATTCATATGCAACAAATATAAATAAAATAAATGTATCAACATTAAATTATTATTTTAAAAATGTATCTCGAATAAGAATAAATACATTAAATGAATATTTTAGAAAAAAAATAAATCAAGATAATGTTAAAACAGGATCAAGTTTTGTAACATTTGCAACTCATATTGATAATAATATAAATGATTCAATAGCAGTTCCTTATTTATCAAAAAGAATAAAATGTAATAAAAAATTTACTTTAGTTTTAGATTTAGATGAAACTTTAATAAGTTTTCATATAAATGAACAAGGAAAAGGAATTTTAATACCAAGACCATTTTTACATAAATTTTTAATAGAAATGAATAAAATATTTGAATTAATATTATTTACTGCTGGAACACAAGAATATGCTGATCCAATTATAAATATAATTGATAAAAAGAAATTTTTTGATAAGAGATTATATAGACAACATTGTGTAATTTTAGATAATGTTTTTATTAAAGATTTAAGTAAATTAGGAAGAGATTTAAGTAAAGTTATTATTATTGATAATATGCCTCAGAATTATAAATTACAAAAAGAAAATGGTATTTTTATTAAGAATTTTTATGGAGAAGATAAAAGTGATTCTGCTCTTTTAGATTTAATTCCTATTTTAAAAGAGGTTTGTAGTAATGATAATAATGATGTTAGAAATGAATTAATGAAAATGAAAAATGAAATTTTTACTAAAATCACTACTAATTTACAATAGAGATTTATAAGTTAATTTTTTTATAAAATTAAAAATAGTTATTTATTAAGTTTTATAAATTTATTTATGTAGTTAGGTAATAATAATTTTTTATATTAATGATTTTTTGTTAGTTTTTCATGTGTTAAATTAAATTATATTCAATTCTTTATTTATCAATTTAGTTTTTATTTATTAATAAAAATTTATGATTATATATGTATCTGTGAATTTATTTTCAAACATAATAAGTTTGACTTTTTATTATTAAAAATGTGTAATAAAAATTAACATTTTTTAAAACATTTAAAATATTTTTTTTTTTTTATTTTAAATATCCAATATTATTTTATTTTTACTTTTTTCAAGGATATAATAAAAAATATATTAATATCTTTTTAATATTTAATATCATTTTTTTTACCTAAATAAAATTTAATATCATTAATAGGTAATTTGAATTTATAATTAATTTCATAAAAATAAATTATGATTTTGAAAATATAAAAAAACAAAACAAAAAATTGGAAATAATAAACCATTAATTTAAAAGTAACAAATGTAATGAATAACAAAAAAATAAATAAATAAATAATTTAAAAAAATATATATCCAAAATAAAAAAAAAGATTAAAAAAAAAATTGAAATAACAAATATCCCTAAATTTGACGCTATTAATTATTTATATTTAATTTTTATAATTAAATCTTTAATTATTTTTATATTTAATCATTTAAAATATTTTATAAAAAAATGTCAAAAACAAATGAAATATCATCATCTCAACATGAATTAGAAATTCCTCCATGGAAAATTTATCTAATATCAAAAAATGAATCTTTAATAATAAAAATTGTTAAAAATATAACAAATGAATTATTTGAAAATGAATTTGAATTAAATAATCTTCATAAAAATAAATTATTAATGTCAAGTCTTGATATTCATGAAATTATAGATTTTATAATTGCATTATTTAATCAAAAAAATATTTCAATAAGAGAAAATGAAAGTAAAGAAAATTTAACTTTTTCTTTAATTTCAACTTTAGTAAATCATGGAGATGTAAATTTATTATTAAATAAAAAAAAATCAAATGAGGAAATAATACAATTAGTAATTTCTGAAAATACAAAATTAAAAGAAGAAAATGAAAAAATAAAAGAGGAAAATAAAAAATTAATAAATAAAGAATCAGAAGAAATAAAAATATTAAATAACAAAATTAAAGAATTAGAAAATAATATAATAAATATAAAATATAAAAATAAAACTCAATTAACAAAATGTAATCTTTATTTATTAAATTCAATAAAAAATGCACATTCTGATATAATAACATCAATTTCAATTTTTCCTTCAGGACAATTTATTTCAGTATCAAAAGATAAATCAATTAAAATATGGAAAACTTTTGATTCAATTCCTATTCAAACAATAAATAATGCTCATTTAAAAGGAATTTCTTATGTAAATATAAAAGATGATTTTAATTTTATTACTTCTTCTGCTAATTTTGATATTAAAATTTGGCATAAAAAACAATTAAAATTTGAATTATTTTTTAATATTAAAAATGCACATTCTAATACAATTGGAAAAATTATTTTTTGTAATAATGGAAATATTATATCTTGTTCTAGAGATTCTACAATTAAAATATGGGAAATTAATAAAGAAAATCATTATCAATTTTTATGTGGATTTGAAGAAGTAGGAAATTGTTTTTTTTCTATTTTATATATTGAAAATAAAAATATATTAATTGGAACAAGTGATAAAAAAACTATAATTTACGATATAAATAGTTATTCAAAAAATAATGAATTTGAAGATTCAATATGTCAAACTTGGAATTCTTTAGAAAGAATAAATGATAATAAAATTGTAATTGGAGGAGGAAATGATTGTATAATTAAAGTTATTGATATTAATACTTCTGAAATTGATAATATACAAAATGATTTTAATTGTTATGGTATTTGTAATATTGAAAATAAAGGAGTTTTTTTAGTTTGTGGTATGAGTCATGATATTGCTATTTTTAGAAGCGATAATTATGATAAAATTTTTGTTTATGAAGAAGCCCATTCTCAATATATTTTTGGAATTAATTATATGAAGAATGGATTAATTTTATCTTATTCTCAAGATAAAAAAATTAATTTATGGTATTTATAACTTTTTTTTTCATTTTGATATAACATTTTTATTTATGATTTGATGAGCGGAGGAATATTTGAAAATAAAAAATTTTATTTTCTTATATATTGTAAAATAAAAAAATTGTAAAAAAAATTAAAAATAAAAAAAAAAAAACGACTAAAATAAAATAAAAAATAAATGTCAAGTACAGAAGAAACAGAATCAATATTATCACAACAAAATAATCAAGAAAATAATTACAATACATTTAAAGAAAATTCAGAAAAAATAATTTTATCAACAGAAAAACAAGTAAAATTATATGACCCATCTCAAAGTCCTTTATCAAAAATAGATCAATATGATAAAAACTTATCAAATTATATTCAAACATTAGAAGTAAATTCAATAATAGAATTTATAATATATATTTTTGCAAGATTATTTAATCCTGATTTAATGATATGTTATTTTATAATATTATTTTTTTATCATTTTTATTTTTATAATAATTATACTTTTATAATAAAACCTTTAATTCATGTTTTAGTTACTTTAATTATTACTTTAGTAACTAAAAATATTTTTAAAAGACCAAGACCAAATATAAAAGAAAATGTTAAAAGAATTTTTAATTGTAGAAATAAAGAAACTAATTATTCTATGCCAAGTGGTGATTCTATGCAAAGTGCTAATTTTGCTATTTTAATATTATTTTATTTAGGAAATTTTTCTGGGTTTATTTTAATACCTTTTGTTATGTTTGCAAGAATTTTTTATTTTTGTCATTATATTTTTGATACTGTTATTGGGACTCTTGTTGGTTTATGTGTTAGTTGGGTTTTGGTTTATCCTCTAAGATTAATTAGTGCTTTTTAAATAGTTTTTAAAAAATTCAAATTTTTAATTTTTTTTTAATTTTTTTTTTTATTTTTAAAATTAAAAAATAAACTATTAAGAATAGAATACTTTATTTTATTTATTTTTTTTAATGTTATTTTTTTTATTATATATAAATTATTTACTGAATAATATATAAATTATTTTATTTGTAAAAATCTTTTTTATTTTCATATTAATTTTTCTAATTTTTTCAAAGATTATTATTCCCTTTATTAATTTGATTTAAAAACTCAATTTTACATTTTAATCTTGAATTCAAAAGTAAATATTGTTTATCAATTAATATAGTTTTTTCTTTAGATAAACCTATATGTTCTAAAATATCTCTTACAATAAAAACAAACATTGATGTAGTTTCATCTATACTATTAAAATATTGTGGATTAATTTTATTTAAATTATTATATGAAATATCAAATAAATTAGTCATGGTATATTCAGAAAAAATTTTATTTTCAATTTCATTTTTAATAAAATTTCCTAATGGTATTTTTTTATTTCTTTTATTAAAATGTTGGCATATATGTTCCCATATTTCTTTGTTATTTTTAATATAAAATTTATCATCAATTGCACATAAATAAATTTTATAAACTAAAATTATATCTTTTGATATTAAATCTCCTTTATTTTCATATAAAAAACTTTCTTCTGAAATAGGTGAATTTAAATATTCAATAACAGAATTTGTTTTTTTATTTAATTTAAAAGGTTTTTTGTGAAATTCATTAAAGTCAATTTCATTTTGATAAATATCTTTTAAATTATTTAATACTTTTTTGATTTCTTTTATTTCAAATTCAATTCTTTTTTTTAAAATATTTTTTGAATAAATTCTATAAATAGAATTAACATTTAATAATTGTTTTAAATCTTCATTTTTTAAAAATGAAAATATTTTAAGATAATTTATTTTTTCTTTTTTTAATATTGTTCCTAAATCACTAATATTAATATCTTTTAATAATTCATCAGTTTCTAAATTTTTTTCAAAATTTAAAGTTCCTAAAATATTTGAAATTTCATGATTATGAAAATGAAAACTTGAAATTTTTTTTAATTTTTCTTCTTGACTATTTGATGATTCAGAATTATCTAAAAGACTAATTTCTTTATTTTCTTTATTAATTATTTTATTTTCTTTATTATCATTGTTATTTATTTTATTCAAATTATTTTCTTTATTTTCTTTTTTAATTATTTTATCTAAACTATTTTCCTTATTTTCTTTTTTATCCTTTTTATTTTCTTTATTTTCTATTTTATTTTTTTCTTTTTGATTTATATTTAAATTTTTTTGAATATTTTTCTTTTTTTTTAAATGAAGATTATCTGGAGTAAATGATTTATACTTTTTTTCATTATATTTAGTTTTTTTTATTTCCATTGTTGTGAAGAATTTTTTTTCATTTTCAATTTTTTCTTTTTTCATAAAATGTTTTTTACTTTGATTAAATGTTCTTTCAAATTCTTTATTTATTAAATTTTGTCTTGTTGGACTTGGTGTTTTTATTATTTTTTGTTTTTTTTCTAATTTTTTTTCTGGAGTTTTTTCTTTTTTTTCTAATTTTTTCTCTTCTTTCTTTTCTTCTTTTTTTTCATAAATTTCATTTTCAATATTTTGATTTTGAAAACTTAAATTTTTTTCTAAGAAATTTAT
>Ga0256407_10010630_pt1 | contig 12891 bp, 9 predicted proteins | sample RumenRJG_04DNA_FD_193489 | JGI IMG/M metagenome (GOLD analysis project Ga0256407, IMG submission 193489) | Bovine rumen microbial communities from Lethbridge, Alberta, Canada - RJG_04 | ecosystem: Host-associated > Mammals > Digestive system > Stomach > Rumen | place: Canada: Alberta | collected... | reverse complement strand
AACGATTATCCGCTTTTAAGAAGTCGAAGACAGCCTTCATATCTTTTGGTTGTGTATCTTTAGAAGATAAACCATAACGGCCACCTAAAACTTCAACGTTTTCTAAACCAGCAGCGTTGAATGCAGAGACGACATCTTCATATAAAGGTTCGCCAGCAGCACCAGCTTCTTTGGTTCTATCTAAGACCGCGACGTGTTTAGCAGTCTTTGGTAAGACGGCTAATAAGTGTTTCGCGGAGAATGGACGATAGAGATGGACTTTGATAAGACCAAGTTTTTCGCCTTTTTTATTTAAGTCATCAATAACTTCTGTGATGGTTTCTGTAACAGAACCCATAGCGATGATGACTCTGTCAGCGTTCTTATCACCATAGTAGGTGAATGGAGCGTATGGACGACCGGTAAGTCTTGTTGCTTCTTTGAAGTATTTTTCTGCAACTGCGATAACTTCATCGATCTTCTTGTTTTGTGCTTCTCTACCTTGGAAGTAGATATCATCGTTTTCCGCACCACCACGTGTAACTGGGTGAGTGTGTGGGTTTAAAGCTCTAGCTCTGAACTTTTCAACCTTATCCATTGGAAGTAATTTCTTCCATTCGTTGTCATCGATGAATTCGACGTTTTGAATTTCGTGAGAAGTTCTGAAACCATCGAAGAAGTGACAGACTGGATATTCAGCATCAATAGCGGTTAAGTGAGCAACGTTTGTTAAATCAGCGATTTCTTGAACGCTGTGAGAGCAAATCATTGCGATACCTGTTTGACGAATCGCGTAGATATCTTGGTGATCACCGAAGATGGATAAGCTACGTGTCGCTAAACTACGAGCGGAAACGTGTAAGACGGCTGGTAATAATTCGCCGACCCATTTGTAGATGTTTGGAATCATCAATAATAAGCCTTGGGAAGCAGTATATGTAGCCGCTAAACCACCAGCTTGTAAAACACCGTGAACTGTACCAGAAGCACCAGCTTCGGATTGCATTTCGCTCACTTTGACAACTGAGCCAAAGAAGTTCTTACGGTTTTGGGAAGCATAGACATCAATATTCTCCGCCATTGGTGAGGATGGAGTAATTGGGTAGATGCCAGCAACTTCAATATAGTTGTAAGAGCCTAATGCCGCTGCGGTGTTACCATCGACAGAGAGCATAGTCTTTTTAATTTCGGACATGAAAAATCCCTCCTAAAATACCGTTAATATTATACGAGCATGTATGCGCGTTTACAAGGAGGCATTTATTATTGTTTTTTACTATTCAAACCTTAATGTTTTCTTGTTGTTAACGCAGTCCAATAAATAAAGATTGATTAAACTTTGATAAGGAATGCCAGTTTCATCAGACATTGCCTTAAAATAAGTCAAAACTTCTTCATTGAGATTAATGGTAATTTGTTTTTTTAATTTGTTTGCGTAAGGATTCTTTTTACCTCCGCTAAAATCGTATTCTTTTTTCATACTCTCTTTTTCCTTAAATATTGTAATGTCTCATTTTTGGTTGCTTCTCTTGATGAAATGATGCGAATTATTTCTTTTTCCTCATAATACGCGTGACACACGACGATGATTCTTCCTTGAACGCTTAATCCAATGAGTATGAATCTATCTTCTTCAGCGCTATGAGTTTCGTCATTGATTAAAACAGCGTTATCATCATAAAAAACAGTCAAGGCTTCTTTAAAAGAAACACCATGTTTTTGGACGTTAATTTTATTTTTGTTATCGTCCCACTTAAATACTATCATACATATCTTATAATTACACCATAATTAGTGTTTATGATGCTTATTCTCTAGGTTCCATGAGAATAAAAAAACACCTCCTATTAATAAGTAGGGGGTGATTTTGATTATTTTTCCTAAAAACTTAAGAAATTTATTTTTTCTTCTTAAGTTCGGCTAATTCGTCATTAACAAGACGTTTTAAGATTCTTAAATCTTTTTCATTAAGAACAAGATTACGATCCACCATGCCGGCGAATGTCATCTTTTTATAGACGAAGTCACTAACGGATTCATATTCGCTAATGTCTTTTTTCTTGGCCATGATTTTAGGGGCGTTAGACGCTTTCTTTTCTTCCTCTTCTTGGATGTATTCTTTAATTTGAGGAATTAAGACTAATAAGTCATAGGATGGGTCCATATTAAGAAGTGGATCAAAATATGATAATGCTTCCGCGATAACTTCCGGATACACGCCTACGATACGTGATAAACGCTCGCATGTCATGTATTTGACTTTATTTTTAGTCATCGCATTTAAATACTTTTTTAAAACAGTAACACTTGGTCCCTTCATATGCATATACCTCTTAAATTATTGTAAAACAATCGAGATCCATTCTCAACAATATGAAAAAAGGCCCTTAGGGCCTTCTTTATTATATTTGTTGGATATATGTCTTGCCGTTTCTTTCGAATTGATAACGACCTTCCACGAGTTTGATTTGGATTTCACTGTTAACTCTCTTATCACTACTATCTTTTTCGTAGCAGCTAATAACGATGTTGTCTTTTTTATAACTTGTAACTGCACAGGTGATTTCATGATTGGAACCATAACCGTATTCAAACATCTTCGCGGACTTATCGATTTCGATAATGCTACCATCACTAGAAGCGAATTGACCAAGGAATGGCATATTGGACCAGATACCATAAATCTTACCAATTGAACCACTACCGAAGTTAATTGCTACTTCTTCTTCTAAATCACCAGTGTCTGGATTATTGGAGAATCTACCAGTGAAGTGGACTCTAGCTTCTAAAACGGAGTGATCTTCGAAGTGAGCGTAAGCTTTATAAACAGTAAATGTCATTTCATAGTAACGCATTAAACCGTTTTCATCATAGACATATTCACCATGTGAATTGACGTATGGGATTTTATAAACTTCACGGCTCGCGGTTGTGAAGTGGAACCAACCTGTACGAGTTACTTGACCCATTTCCGCACGTTGTAAGTAGAAACGATGATCTTCTTCGGCGTCCATTCTATCCGCACCATACTTATCAGTAATTTCCCAATAAGACATGTAGTTTTCACCAAACTTACCTTGTAAGGATTTCATGTAACGGTGACCGAATGAACCTTTAGCGGTCATATCTTTGATGATTGGTTCATCGTTATAAGTCTTTTCGTTGCCGTTTTCATCGAAGTATGTAGAGACAACGGCATAGCCGATGATATCGTCACTGACGAAACGTTTATTTAATGTTTCACCGATTTGATAAACGATGGATTCATAATCACCAACGTTATTGTAATAAATCTTACAAATAGCTTGGGTGTTAGAGTCATATTTCTTGTAACGAGTTACTCTATTTCCATTAGAGTCCGCTGAATATAAAACACCTTGATATTTATCATAGATAAAGTTATCTAAACCACTGGAGATAATTACTTCATCTTTAGTTTCATCAACTTCATAAGCTCTATCGCTTTGACCATAGTTACCTAAGTTACCTTCGGTAATTGTGTATTTGAGCTTATTCATATCACTTTCAAGATACCAATCACCGATATAGCCTTTATCACTAGAAATGTGTTGGCCTTTGCCTAAGAAGAGATTGGTTTCTTTATAGAAGTAATCTAGGGATGTAACTTTGTTCTTTAATGCTTCATCAGTATAAAGACCACCATAGGTGAGATCGAAGTAGTCGAGAGCTTTTTTACTCACGTAACCATCTCTAGCCACGTATCTTGTGGATTCACCTTTCACAGTGTAGAAAGCATCTCTATCGCTCACTAGGAAGCATTTTTTATCTGGTTCATTATTAAGACCAGAGACCACCATTTCTCTTGTTTCTGGAATATAGGTGATAGCCTGACCATAATGACCATTAGTAATTAAGATGTGGCCGTTAACCACATTATATGTGTAATCACCATCCATGATGATGTCGTTAAGTTTGGATTCGATTGTGTTACCAATGGTGAAAGCGTGAACGATTGGACTACCGACACGATTATCTTCGATTTGGTAAGCATAATCACCACGTAAGGAGATATCCTCTAATGGTTTAACTTCGACTTCGTAAATGGATTTGATTTTCTTATTGGTTTGTAAATAAACAGCAATTGGATAAGAACCAACTTTAGTAGCATCATAGCGCATATCATCGATACCAATTTCGGTTGGTAAAGCTCTCACGGCTTTGCCGTCTTCCATAATTTTGAAGACTTCAACATCACTTGGAAGGATTGGTTCGTTTAAGTAATAAGTGCTCTTTTTAGAGACCACTCTGATTTCTCTAATGACGTCTTTATTAACGATGACGTTATAGCTAACTAAAGCATTGTTATCACTCTTTAAGCGACAGTTAATTGTGTAGTTACCGACGACACCTTTTTTGAAGGCAGAAGAATCGACTTCTACTAATGATTCATCAATATCAACAGCTTTACCATCTTCGTTTTTTCTAGTGATGTTACCACCGAAGATGAATGAAGCATTACTTTCGAATTCTCTTAAGACTTGGTTTTGGTTATCTAAAACCATGGCTCTTTCAACGAGTTGATTGAGGCCTGCACCTTGGTTCTTATTGTTTTTACCAATGAGGATCAAGGAAGTTGTCACACCACCGATGAGTAAAACACAAACGGCAGCACTTAAGGCAGGAGCTAAGACATTAATAAAGGGAGTCTTGTTTTTAGGGGAATTATGTTTGATAAAAGAAGGATCGACAATAAGATCATCGAACATTTTGTTGGCTTTGTTTCTAATTCGATTCTTAAACAACATATCTTAGCTCCTTTTTAAGTTTCGCTTTGGCTTGTTTGTAAATAAGCCTAGCGCTTGAAGAGGGGATTCCCGTCTCTCTTGTAATTTCATCCCATGTCATTTCGAAGATGACTTTGTAATAGACCACTATTACTTCTTTGTTGGAAAGAATTGGCTCCAAGATATTTAAGACATCGTTATTTTTGTCATGCTCGCCATACATCTCATCGATGAGATCTGACTTAACAAGACGACTATCTTGCTTAATAAAGTTGATAGCTTCGTTTTTAGCGATTGTGCAGATGAATTGTTTTAAATTCTTGGCTTCTTTCACGCTTTCTTTGTTCTGAAGTAACTTCAAAAAGGTATTGGATAAGATATCGTTACAATCGTCCTGATTGCTGACATATGTCGCAATTACGAAGTAAGCTAGATTTCGATACTCCTCATATACCTGTGTGGTTGCGTCTTCATCACCGTGAAGAAATTGGATGAAAGTTTTTTGAGAGATCATTTTGCTAATCCCGTTAATTAAACAATTAACTCCTTATCAATCTGCTAAAATATTTTTAAAAAATATCAACAAAACAATTTTCACATATAAAAACCCTCATTTCAATTGAGGGTTTATTTATTTATATTTATTAGGCGACCTTTAATTGGTCATAAAGGGTGTTATTTACTTCAATTTGTGTGACTACATCGAACTTTTCTACACTTGCTTTGAAGTTATATTTGCCTTCGCGTTTAAATGACAAATTGTAAATAAATGTACCATTATTTTGTTCTTCAACAAATGTGGTCACAAAATCTTCAGAAGTTTCAAAAGTGATGCAATCACCTTTTTGTTTTGTATTTGTGGAGTAATCACCTTGATAGGCTAAAGTAACAACAAGTTTGAATGTATTGACGGTATTCAAAACATAGACATCTGCACCAGAGGTGTCTTTATAGGTATTAACGAGTGATTGATCTTCTACACAAACGATAATTGGAGAGAGACTTAAACCAGTGAGTTTATAGCTATTGGATTCCCATTCTAAGTGGTTTGGTTCACCACTATTATTGACAAATCTACCAACACGACTGACTGAGCGGCGATTGCCCTTAGAAACGTGTGGCATTTCTTCAATAATTAGATAGTCATTTTCTATATCAAAGTCATAATCAAAATTGCCTTTATCGTTGAGTTCTAATAACTTATCGTTATTATGTGCATCAAAAATGGCAATGGATAGATAGGTTTCTCTGGCCTCTCCTTCGCTGATTGTACCAACACAAAGATCTTTATATCCATCGAAGTTTACATCAGCAATATATAAAGAAGAAGCATCGATATTTTTACCGTTAATACTGGCCACGTATAAGTCTTCTTTATCGGACTTATTGAAATTCACTCCAAGGACGGAAAGTGATTCCGGATCAGTAGCGCCTTCATAAACAAATGAGGAGCCTGGATTTAATAGATAATCAAAAACCACTTTGCCTACGGCGACAAGTGCACCACCTGGATTATAATCGCTAGTTGAGTCTGATCTTGATGGACGATATGGGCTGTAGTTACCAGGGCTACTGCCACATGAAGAAAGGCCCATCGCCATTGGTAATATAATTAATGAAGCAATGAATCTGAGTTTTTTCATACGGTTATTATAAATTTATCTTCAATAAATGTGGATAATTTTCTTCACCTCTTCCACTAATTAGACATTCAAAAAGTGAAATACTGCTAAAAAAAGTAAAAACTCCCGCTTTTTTCAAACGAGAGTTTTGTTTTTAATTTGGTACACTCTCAGGGATTCGAACCCTGGACCCCGAGATTAAGAGTCACGTGCTCTGCCAGCTGAGCTAAGAGTGCATCGCTAGATAATCATATAACAATGTTATGTTTTTAAGCAAGCAATTATTCTACATATTTTATATAAGATAAAAGAAAAAGCCCCTCGTAAGAGAGGCTAATTCGATATTTTAATAGATGCTACTAAGCCGCTAATGCGCAGTTGATGGTGATTGTAAGTGCACTACCAACTTGAGTGAGGTTGTATTCGTATGTGCCAGCATTTTTCTTAAGGTTTTTGAATGTACCTTGGATAAATGTGACATTAGCTTGACCAACTGATGTTTCTTCACCCATACCATCATCAAAGGCATAGCCTTCTTCTGGGACGACTTTAAAGTTGAATTGTGCTTGTGCGACTACTTGTGTGTAGTTAGCTGGGTTATCTTTATCTCTTGTGTAGAATTTTGGACCCGCATCTTCAACAGTGTCAGCGGCGCCGATTTTACCTGCGTAAACGACCACGGAACAATGTGAAAGAGCAAATGTGACTTCGAAGCCTTTTGCTTCTTCTTCACCTGAACCGCCACCTTGGCTTGGATCAGCTTGTGTACATTTGATGGTGATTGTTAAATCACGGCTGACCTTTGTGATGTTGTATCTGTTTTCAGCATTGCGTTTAATCTTGTTGTAGCCTTCTGGAGCAATGTAGTTGATTTTATTGGCTTTAGCTTCAGCACCAACATCAAGACCGGAAACGAATTCATAGCCTTCTTCTGGAACGACTTCAAATGAAATTTGAGCATCCTCACCTTTGGCATATGGGAATTCGCCTGTTTCTTCGTTCTTTGTTTTATTTCTACTCATATATGGAGTAGCGGTATCTTCTGTCTTGAAGCTCTTGTCTGTGTAGACCTTGACGGAGCAGTGTTCTGTCACGAATGTAGCGACATAGCCAGCTTTTAAGGTACCAGTAGCGACTGGAGCAACAGTAATTGTTAAATTATCTTTAATTGTGGTAACTGAGAAGATGCCATCTCTAATATCATCAAGGTGGTTCCATTCATTGTGTTCTGTACCACTAATGGCGATGCAGTTGGTATCAACTTCATAACCAGAGTCACAAACGACTTTGAAGTTAATTTGTGGTTTCACTTCACCATTGCCATCGGCGTCTGGTGCGACGTATTTGGTAATATTACCATCGGAATCTCTAGAAAGAACTTTACCAGTGACTTCTTTTGGAGCGACTGTGTAGTCTTCAGATTCATAGTAATATAATTTGCAGTGTTCAGAAGCAAATGTGATTTCATAGCCTTCCGCTGCTGGTGGTTCAACGTATGCTGGATCTTGGCCATCAGCCTTTGGATAGAATAATCTAGCGTCATCACCAAAGATTAAACGATAACCAGTACTTGCATGTGTTTTCATGCTAACAACGACTTCGCCTTTAGTAACGGCAAAGGAAGCAACACGGAAATAAGCAAAGTCTGCATTATCCAAGCCCGCTTCGCTATATGTCTTTGTGGTCACTGTTTGAGCAACTCCGTTGACCTTTAATTCGATTCTGCATGTGCCATCATTGGCTTCATTGCTTTCGAAAGAATCGCTTGAAGAAGCGCCTTCATGATTTGTATACAAACTACGATCGCCATGGCTGGAAGAACTCATTTTAGCAGCAAAAGCGAAATCCATTTTGGCATGGTCTTTACTGACTTTGAATGTCCAAACGCTTTCGTAGCCCTTTTTCCATTTATCGCCAGAGTCTTTCGCTGCTGCATCAAATGGTAAGGAATAATAGTAGTCATCATCTGCTGGTTGTTCTTCTTGAGATGATGAGGATGTTGGTTGGCTTTGTGTTGATTGTGTGCTTGGTTGTTTAGAACTAGTTGATGGTTTTGCACTTTCAGTTGAAGCGCTGCTTCCACCTTTGTTACAACCGGTGACTAAAAGACCTAAGCACGCAAGCATAACAAGAAACTTATTCTTTTTCATAAGTAACTCCTTTATTTTTGTGTTGTCGGTTCTATTTTAAACCGAACATTTGTATATCGCAATAATACAAAACGTACCATAAATAAAACATAAAAAAGGAGCGCGATGTACGCGCCCCTATGCTTGAATCAATTAAGTTTATTCAGCAACGTAAGAAATAGTGATTGTATAAACAAGAACTCTAAATTTACTGCTTGTTTTAATTGCAATTGTATCAGTAGCTTCAGCTAAGTTGAATGTTAAATCACTACCAGTGTTGATTGTAGCGGCGATTGGTGCGCTTTGAGCTTCACAATCATTGACTGCAATTTTATTGACGGTGGTATTATCATTGAAAGATTGGCAATTGATAACGACTTTGTTAGCCTTGCCGTCTAATTCAAGTGTTAATTCGCCAGCGGCAGAGCTAGAACCGAATTTGATTAAGCCTTTACTGCCTGGGAATGCACCGCCTGTACCGGAACCGGAATAGACTTTGCTTGATTGTGTGACATCAGTAACATGACTACCTTTTTCACCAGCTTTTTGGAAGAATTGAAGGATTGTGTCACCGCCTAATTTGGATTTATTGCTGTCATCAAGTTTTAATTCAACACCGTCTTCTGTACGGTTTGTAAAGCTTAAAGCAACTGTTTCTGTTAAGTTTTCTTTTGCAGCAGCAGCTTTAACTGTAACAGCACATTCTGCTTTGAGTTCGTTTTCATCAAGGACACCGTCTTTATCAGCGTCAACGAATGCTGTGATTGTAACATTGCCTACGGCAACACCAGTTACTTTGCCATCTACGACTGTAGCTTTTGCTTCATCAGAAGATTTCCAAGCAACTTTTTGTGTAGCGTTGGTTGGAGTTAATGTGGCAGCTAAATCAACTGTTTTGTTAACTTCGACTTCAGCGGATGTTGGAGCAACAGCAATAGCTGTAGCAGCAACTTCTTGTCTTGTCATAGAGATAATCTTTGGATTAACTCTAGCGTTATCTCTTGTGACATTGGTTAATTCGTATGTTGTGCCATAGATTTTACCATAACCTGTAACAACAACTTCGTAACCCTTTAATTCATCAGCGGCTGGGTTGTTTGGATAGTTGAGAGCAGCATCGATTTCGCAGCTGTAAGCTTCGAAATCTTTTGCGACTGAACCATCATCGCTTTGTAACCAAACTTCACCATTGTGATATGTATCGTGGAATGCTTTATTTGTGGAAATAACGCCTTTAACGAATAATGGTTGTTTAGATTCGTTTGTGCCTGTCTTGTCTAAAACGGCTTTGGCTTGAGCAATTGTTAATGGAGCTTCTTTTGTACCATAGTTGATAACTTCAGCAGCTTCAACTGTAACAGCGGCTGTATCTTTTAATTCGCCATCATCAACTTGGCCGTTCTTATTAGCATCGATGTAAGCAGTGATTGTAGCATTACCTTCTGCAACAGCGGTAACTGTACCAGAAGCGTCAACTTTTGCTTTTGCTTCATCGGAAGATTTCCAAGAAACTGTATCAGTAGCATTGGCTGGTGTTAAAGCAGCACTTAAGACACTTGTTTGTTCTGGTTTGAGTGTTAATGTCTTTGGTGTAACAGCAATAGCTGTGGCAGCAACTTCAGCGTTTTCTGTATAAGAAATTGTGACTTTCTTAATAATAACTTGTTTACCTGGAGTATTAGCTTCGGCATCAAAGATAATTCTGGAAACGTTTTGAATGGAGAATTGACCATTTTCGATTTGGTAAACGCCTTCATTACCTGTAACAACTTGATCACCAGCTTTGACTTCCATATCGCCTTGTGAAGCGGATGTTAATTCAATAGCAATCTTTGTGATGGTAACTTTTCTACTAGAAACTGTTAATGTTGTACCATTAGCGATTTGTGTTGGATCTGTTGATTTACGGTTATCGTATAATCTGATTTCACCAGCTTTATTCAAACCAGCATAGATACCAGTTGATTTTGTACTTTCGACATCGAAGATAGTAGCATCTAAGCCGACGGAAGCAGCGTTGTTGCCTTCAACCATGTTCTTGGTATCTGAATCATTTGGACCACCTGGGTAAGCCATTTCGACTGTCTTGACTTCAACACCTTCTCTGGAAATATCAATGTTAACGACTGTGTTACCTTTGATATAGCCTTTGTAGTTGCCTGAATCGTCAGCTGTAGCAGCTTCACCAGCGATGGTGACTCTGTCAACTTTGTAGCCTTGTTCTGGAGTAACTTTGAATTGGAATTCAGAGTTGTTTTTGCCTGATTTTGGAGCATCAGCATTCACAGAACCATGTTCAATATTATAAGTAATTGTGGATGTACCACGTGTAACTGCATCGATTTCTGGATAAACGTCTGAACCATTGATTTTCACGTTGGAAATTTCAATTGTGCCATTGTAGTTCATTAAATAACCATGTAAGACGACTTCGTCGTTTTGATATGGAGTTTTAAGAGCATCGTGATTGGCGGTATAGACCATTAAATCTTTTTGATCAGTTAATGCATCTTTTAAATAGATGTTTCTTGAATAGCCTTTTTCAGAGTTGGTTGTTGGAGCTTTGGTAACGATACCTTTAACGTAAACAACATCAGCTGTTTTATCGTTTGCTTCTTTACATTCTTGCGCTGCGATAGCGAGAATTTCTGCAACGGTTTTTGGTTTGTTGACAGAACCGTATTTGCCACCTTCTTCAGTAACGGTAACAGCACATGTGGCTGTGACAGTTGGATTAGAAACTGACTTTGCAGTAATTGTGGCTGTACCGACTTTAACGGCGGTAACTTTGCCTAATGATGAGACTGTAGCGACTTTGGCATCGCTTGTTTCCCAGGTCACTTTTGTGTTAGAAGCGTTTTCTGGGGTAACAGTAACAGATAATGTTTCGCTCTTTCCTGCTTCGAGTGAAAGAGTAGCTTTGTTAATAGCTAAAGCAGTAACTGCGACTTCTGTTTGGCCGCCTTGGCTGGTTGGATTACTTGTCTCAGAAGTTGTTGGGTTAGCGGATTCGCTACCACTTTGACTTTGAGATGTGCTTGCAGGTTTGTTACAAGCAGCAAGTAAAAGAGCTAAGGATGAGACCAAGACAAATATCTTTTTGCTTTTCATTATATTTCTCCTTTTTTAGCTTTCGCGCTTACATTATATAAATAATATATGTATTTTGTAATCACTTTTTTTATAAAAAGTAATAGTGAAAAATTGCGACAAATTGTTTGTAGTTTAAATCACTTATTTTGCTTTGAAAAAACTATAGAAAGCTGAGTCAATAATTCGGACGTTTTTCTCTTCGTTAATTGAAGCTTCACTACCATCGATTTTATAGTAGTTTTTGTTTCTTCCAGCACCCACGACATTCGCATCATTTACACCATCGACAGTAATTGTTAAATCGCCATTAATCGCGTTCCAATAAATATTGTCTGTGCGGTTTGTCATTCTCTTTAAAGAGGATTTGCTTGGATGATTTTGTGCATTATCCGCGGTGCCCAAAGTGACTTGATTTGGAATACAAACACCATCCACCATCGCCGCGGAAACAAACATTAATTCTGGGTGTGCCCAATCTAAAAATGCTGACCCCATCGAAGATGATGAGCCATGGTGAGTTGCTTTTAGCATCACTCTTTCTTTACCTTTAAAGAGTTTATCGTGATTGCTAGCAATGCTCATTTCACCGAAAGCGGAATCGATATCCCCGCATAAGATGATGTTCCAGTTTTTGTACTGCACATAGCAAGATACTGATGTTGTGTTTGGGTTATCAGTTGGAACTTTGCTATTTGGGAATGTTTCTTCTTTGGCAACATAATAGTCGTTTTTAAGCCATTTGAGGTAGCAATCGTCTTCTTTACTAATATTTACCGTTGGAATGCTCTTAAGAGCCTCTAAAACGGAATAATAAGTTGTTCCACCTTTAACACGGTTATCTCTCCATGTGGTATAAGCGCTGACATAGGAAGAATTTTCAATTGTGCCAGTTTCGGTTGTTGAATAGGTATATCCATAGTCCACGATCATATTGACGCTTAAATCATCAAGAGCACCACTGATAATGCCACCGAAGTGGTCACCATGTGGGTGAGTGACAATTAATAAATCAATCGTCTTATCTTTGATTTTATTATTTAAAACTTCTTTAACATGACTTGCGTCTTTAGGGGCGCCACTATCAATGACTAAATCATAATCACCATATTGAATGAGTGTGCATTCTCCATAGTAGTCGCACATTTCAATAGATGTGAGGGTTAAATCATTTCCGGGAGCGTATTCCTTATTTTTATTACCCGCACACGAAGAAAAAGACATGATGATAGGGACTAATAAGAGGTATGTGATTCTATTTTTCATAAATATAATAAAAAGGGTCGAAAATTATCGACCCTTAATCCTTTCGCTTATTAAGCAGCA
>Ga0256407_10010629_pt1 | contig 12891 bp, 4 predicted proteins | sample RumenRJG_04DNA_FD_193489 | JGI IMG/M metagenome (GOLD analysis project Ga0256407, IMG submission 193489) | Bovine rumen microbial communities from Lethbridge, Alberta, Canada - RJG_04 | ecosystem: Host-associated > Mammals > Digestive system > Stomach > Rumen | place: Canada: Alberta | collected... | reverse complement strand
TTTTGGGGGATGGGGGATTGGGGATGGGGGATGGGGGATGGGGGATTGGGGATTGGGGATTGGGCCCAATCCCCAATCCCCAATCCCCAATCCCCAATCCCCAATCCCCATGATAATGAAAAATAAATATTTTTTTTATTTTTAAAAAAATTTTAAAAATTTTTATATTATAATTTTACATTGTTGATTGGGGATTGGGTCCAATATTGCAATCCCCAATCTTCAATAAAATAATAGATAAAATTATACAATCTCTATTAAATTTAAAATATAAAATAAAAATAAATTTTAATATGCAACAAAACAATAAAAAAACCATTTTTTTTATCAACAATTCTTTTTACTTAATATTATAAATAATAAAGAATCCTTTCTATTTCACTAAATTATTCTTCTCTTATTTAGATATGTTAAGTAAATTAAATTAATTAAATAAAAATTGAAAAATCATAATATAAAATAATTTTGATTATTTTAAATTTTCAAAAAATCAAATAATATGATTTCAATATTAAATTCTTTTTTTTTATTATGAAATAAAGAAAATGAATTACATGAAAGACCTAGAAGAAAAGATATTTATTCTAAAAATTCATCAAATGTATTTTCAAAGCTTAAAGAAGCATTCAAAAAAAATATGACTTTTAATAAATCAACAAAAGAGGAAATATAAAAAATAGAAAAAAATATTTCAGACTCTTTAGCTCATTCTAAACTGTTGGAAAAAAATCATATAAAATTAAATGAAACAAATAAAATGAGAATAGATTTTATTGAAAAGAAAAAATATTATTAATATATTCTCAAATAATAGATAATAATTTTATGGAACAAAAATAAATACTTATTTATCTTTTTATATTGCATCAATTATAAAATTCAAGTATTTTAGTTGATTTAGATTAACTTTTATCTAAATTTAAAAATATAAAAATTCTTTTTTGAAAATTTTTTTGAAAAAATAATAACAATTAAAATTCAACTAAAATTTCTCAATCATCATTTGTATTTTTCATTTGTTTATTAAAATAAATTTTAAAATCTTTTTTTTATTGACTAAATAATAATATTAAATTATTTTATTATTTTAAACTTTCTTTTAATAAATCATATTCTCTATAAACTTCATTCATAGTAAAATTTAAAATTATTGTAATAGTTTCAATAATTATTGCAAAAATAAATAAAGAATTATAATAAGTTTGTGTGATAATATAGAATTTAATATCTTTTTCTAATTTCCTAATAATAAACCAAACACTTAAAGAAACTAAATCAGTAAAAATTAATAATTCATTTATTATACTCATACAAATTTCATTTTCTTTATCCATAATAATTTTATATAATGAACTTATACCAATATAAAAAAAACAAGTAGAAAGTAAACCACAATAAAATACATAAAAAGAATTAAGTGTTTCAAATTTTGCTATTAAAACAGTAATATGAATTAAAATATTTAATCCTAAAAGAATTATAATACAAAACAAAATTTCCCAACAAATAACAAAATCTTGATAATGATTTGCAATATATTTATGATTTGATATTTGTTTAAGAATATTTCTTGAAATATTTCTTTTATCATCTTCTTCTATATTTTCATTTATAATTAATTTTTCTTTTTTTTCTTTTAAAGTATCAGTTTCATTATCATTTTCATAAACAATTGGTTCAATATTAATTTTAACTTTTTTTTGATGTTCATCATTATCAAATATCATTTTATCAATATTAGAATTTTTTTGCTCATGTCCTAAAATAACATCAGTTGAATCAGCCTTTGATGTTTCATCATCATTTTTTATTTTATTATATGAAAAACATAAATATTTTTCTAAAATTAATTGTGCATAATTAATAATTTTTTTATATGATGTTTTTGGAATTAATAAAGTATATGAATTTATTCTTACTTTTAATTTGTCATTTGTTTCTATTATTTTTGATATTTTTCCTAAATTTTCTTCTTTTCCAATTAAATTATAAGATTTAATTACAATATCTTTTTTACTATGTTTAAAGGAAGATATTTTTTTTATATTTTCCATTTTAAAGTATTTTTTATTTGATAATATAAATTATAAATATTAATAAAACTTAAAAATAAAAAAAAAAATAATTTTAAATAAAATAAATGCTCGTTTCCCCAAAATCAAATTGTCCTCATATATCATTAATTGATTTATATCCAATAGATCAATTCAAAAAATTACCTTTTGAAAAATTAAAATGTAAATATTGTGATATAGATATAGAATTATGGATATGTCTAACATGTTCACAAGCTTTTTGTGGAAGATATATGAATAATCATTATCAAAAACATTTATCAGAAAATCCAGAACATATAATTTGTATAAGTTCACTTGATTTAAGTGTTTGGTGTTATAAATGTGAAACTGTAGGATTTTCTGATTTAGGTTCTTATATTCAAAATGTTGTTACCAATAAATATGTTAAAGTACTTTCTGATTTAAAATTTGGTATTGATTATTCAATGAGTAAAAATAATATTAATTTTAAAAATAATATGAGTAAAGAACAAATTTTTCAAATTAAATATGGTAATTTTATTGAAATGTTAAAAAATAAAAAATTTGTTAATGGTGTTTTTATGGTTGGTTCTGGAATTAGTGTTAATTCTGGTATTCCTAATTTTAGAAGTAAAAATGGTTTTTTTCAAAAAATTATTGATAAATATCATTTTGATAAACCTGAAAATTTTTTTTCTAAAGAAACTTTTATTCAAAAACCTAATTTATTATATGAATTTTATAAAGATTTTAAAATTGATTCTTATAAACCAACTTTAACTCATTTTTTTATGAAATATTTAATTGATTTGAATATTGTTAAAAAAATATATACTCTAAATATTGATGGTTTAGAATTAAAAAGTGGAATTGATAAAGAAAAAATTAATTTTATACAAGGAAATTTATTAGAAGGAAATTGTATAAATTGTAATTCAAAAATTGATATTAAAGAAATAAATAATGCTATTGAAAAAAATGAAATAAAATATTGTGAAAAATGTAAAGGTCTTTGTAAACCAAATATTATTTTAAATGAAGAAAAAAATGAACAAAATTATGAAAAAGATATAAAAGAAATTGAAAATTATGATATTTGTTTTATAATAGGAACTTCTTTAAAAGATATACCTTTTTCTTTTCTTCCTTTGTTATTTAAACAAACTACTTGGATTGTTTTAATTAATAAAAAAGAAGTTGGAAGTTTTGATTTTGGAAATATTATGAATAAAAATATATTTTTTGAAGGAGATTGTGATGGAAATGTTAAAAAAATATTAAAAGATTGTAATTGGTGGGATGATTTTTCTACTAAATATCTTAATTAATATGTCTTAATATCATTTAAATTTAATTTAAAATTTTAAATTGATTATTTTTTATTTTTAATATTAATAATTATATTTCAAATATTAATATAAAACAAAATTTATATTTAATTTTCATTTTTAATTTCCCCACAATCATCAATAACAATAGGAATTTTAGGAATATCATTTTCATCAATATCAATATTTTCAAATTCTCTTATAATATCATTTCCTTCAATAATTTTACCAAAAACAACATTTTTTCCATCTAACCAAATACAATCTTTTAAAGTAATAAAAAATTCAGAACCATTTGAATTATAACCATTATTACTCATACTTAATAAACCACTTCTACTATGACTATATTCATAATTCTCATTTTCAAATTGATTACCATAAATTGAATATTTATTATCATTATCAATTTTACCTCCTTTTATTATAAAATTTTTAATTAATTTATCAAATATTTTCCCTTTATAATTTAATTTTTCTCCTTTTTCTCCTGTACATAAACATTTAAAATTTTCTACTGTTATAGGAACAATATTTTTAAATAATTCAATTTTAATTTTTTTTATTTTTTCTCCTATTTTTATATTCATATAAACTTTTGGATTTAATGGATTAATTGTTAAAGGAGGACTTTTTGATTTTTTAATTTCTTTATTTTCATATAAAATTTGTCTTGGAATTGATCTCATAAATTTTTTTTCTCTTTCTTCTCTTTCTTTTTGTTTTTTTTCTATTAATTCTTTTACAAAAATAATTCCTTTATCATCTGTTTTTACTAATTTTGATAATTCATTAAAATTTTCAATTGCTAAATCTAAATTATGACTATATATTTCTGCTATTGTTTTAAAATATAATAATTTTGGTGTTTTTCTTAACTTTAAACCTAGAGATGTATAAATTAAAACTTTTGAATAATTTTTTAAATGATTTTCACAATTTGATAAATTTGTATATAATGATATTAAAAGTTCATTTGCTTCTTTATATCCTTCTTCTTCTGATTTTTTATTTGTTGATATTTCAGAATTATTATCATTATTTTCTGTTTTTATTTCTTCAAATTTATTATTATTAGTTTTTGATTCAATATTTATATTATTATTTTCTGTTTTTATTTCAGTATTTTCATTTTTTATTTCTTCTTTATTTTCATTTTCCATTTTATCATTTTCATTTTTTTTTTCTTCTTTATTTTCAATTTCTATTTTTTCATTTTCATTTTTTTTTTCTTCTTTATTTTCAATTTCCATTTTTTCATTTTCATTTTTTTTTTCTTTATTTTCAATTTCCATTTTATCATTACTTTTTTTTTCTTCATTATTTTCAATTTCCATTTTATCATTATAATTTTTTTTTTCTTCTTCATTTTTCAAATTACTATTTTCACAATTTCCAATATTCATTTCTTCAATTTTATTTCTAATTTCATTATCATTTTTAATATCATTATTTTCTCTATGATGACAGTTTAAACATTTATTATTTTTAGAATCATTATTATCTTTCATATCTTTTTTCTCATTAATATCTTCAACAAAATAAATAGCTCTCTCAAATTTTTCCAAAGCCCATTCAATATCATTTTCTCCAAATTTTTGAACACCTTCATTTTTAAATTTTTTAGCTTTTTCAATTTTTTCAAAAATATTCATATCACATAATTTTTTAGAAGGAGGATTAATTTCAACAATTTCAATTTCTAAAGAAATAGTAAAATTAGGAAGTTTAGATTTTTCACCTGGTAAACTTAAATAACCATATTTAGGTTCAATAATAAATTCTGCTTTTTCTCCTAATTTCATAGTCATTGCTGCAATTTCCCAACAAATTGGAACTTCATGATTTCCTATTGTATATCTAAATGGTTCTTTATATGTTTGATCAAATATTTGATCTTTTAAATTTCCACAATATTTTACTCCAACTTCTTGATTCTCTTTTATTAAGTCACCTGTACCTTGTGTTATCATTTTTTTCTTTATTCCACCATCTGCTGTTATGTTTGTAAAGGATTCTGTATTTAATTCTGAAAACATTTTAAATAGTTTAATATATTTTTTCTATTTTTTTTTATTTTTTTTTATTTTTAATTTAAAATTTATTATTTTTTTAAAACTATAATGGTTTTTTAAATTCATAAAAATAAAGAATAAAAGAAATTAAGTTAAATAATATTATCAATAATATTGAATAATGATAATATTATTTTATAAAATTATTTAAATAATATTTAAATTTCTTCAATTAAATTTGAAGGATCAGAGTGATATTTAAATTTATAATCAAGTGAATTTAAAACAATTTCTTTAGAATCCTCAGTAATTTTTGCTTTTTTCCATTCAAAATGTTTACTATTATTATCTAATAGTATTTTACTATAGCCATCTATTTTATTAATTAATTTTTGACTATGGAAAGTAATTTCATTATCATGATAAATAATATTAATTTTAACATTAGGAGTAGTATTTAAATAATGATTAGAATAAAAACTTTCAAAAGGAAGAATAATTTCTCCATTATCAAGTCTACATTCAAAAATATTAGGAATAAATAAAGAATTTTTAATTTCACTATTTAATTCAGATGAACTTGTTTTATGATTAATAGTATCTAATAAATCATATACACAATTCATTTTAGTTGGTAATAAATTAATAACATTTTCATTTTCTGGTCCGTTTTTGAAGGTAAAACTTTCTAATTCTTGATCATTAAAATAAAATGCTAATGTTAATGATTTAAATGCTTCATATGTTAATGGTAAAGGACTACTCATATAAGATAAAGAAATTCTTAATAAATCAGATAAGAAAGGTAATTTAAAGAAAATATTTCTAAATTCAAAAAATGTTATATCACAATCAAAAGTATTTTCATCTCCTAATTCATGTGAATTAGATATTTCTAAATTTGATATTTCTTTACATAAAATTTTATCTATATTATCATTTGTTGGATTTGTTTCATTTTCTTTTCTTATTATTTCTAATGGATTATATTGAATTTCATAATTCATTTCATATGTTATATTGTCTTTAACGATTACTAATTTTATTGTGTTTAAATTTTTTTCTTTGTATTTTTCATTTTCTTTTATTATTTGTTTTAATATTTCTTTTAAAATTGATTGAGATATTGATTTCATATTATAATGATTGACACAATAATTTATGTATGCATTTAATTTTGTACTAATAGAATCATATATTTCTTTTTCTCCTATATTTTGTTCATTAATTGTTGGATTGTAATTCTTAATATTATATATTATATCATTTATTTCATCTTCTTTATTTGAATCATAAATTAAAGCATATTTTATATTATATAACTTTTCATCTTTTAAAATAAAATCAATCATTCTATTAACTTCATTTTTATTAAAATAAATTAGAAATCTTTTATATAAAGCATAAATCATTTCTTTTATTTTAGAAATTGATGCTCTTTCACTATTAAATAATAAGGTATTTCTAGTTTGTGCAACTTTAAATAATAAATACATTTTTTCTGAAATCATAAAAATGGAAGAATCCATTAAAATTATAATGTATAATATTTCTTCAAATGAAATGTTAGATTCATTAAACCAATTCATAAATATTTCTACTTTTTCTTCATCAAGTAATTTCATTAAAATTTCTTTTATTTCTACAATAATATCATCATTTTCACCCTTATCTTTATTTATATTAATACTTTTTTCATTATATTGATCAACTTTTTCTGTTATATTATTATATTTTTTAAATAAGATTTGTAAATTTTCATCATAATTTGAATTAATTATTATTGAATTTTTTTCTTCATTTTCTCTTTTTATTATTGTTTCAATTTCATTATTAAATGCATTTGATGAATTAATATAATATGAATTTAATTCATTTTCAATTTGAATATCATGATAATATTCAGGAGCAGAAAAAATTGTGTTATGTAATAAAATACTTTCTTTAGAAATTTGAGCCTTACAAGATTTAAATAATTCAATTTCTAATAAAAATTTTTTTGCTTCTCTTTCATTATTTAATGATTCAATAACAATTTTATCCATATTCATTATATCAAATCTAAAAAGATTATAAGCAAAATGTAATAAAGGTTTATTATTATTATCTCTAATAATAATATTTAATATTTTTGGAAGACTATCATTAAAATTTTTAATAAATATTAAATCTTGTTTATTATTTATTTCAAAATTATCATTATCATAATCAATTATTTGATTAAAATCAGGATTTAATTGATTATTTGTAATATTAACAATTGCCCCTCTGAAAATAACATCAATTTTTAATTGTTGTGGAATTAAGATATTTTTATTATACAATATTGGTTTTAATTTATCTATTCTAAAAAATATTCCATAATTATTTATTGAATGTAATTCATATACTTTTTTTATATCATTTAATTTATCCTCTAATTCATTCATATATTGATTAAAGAAATTTTCACGGTTATATATTAAATCTTTATTGACTAAACTTTTTAAATATTTTTCATTTTCTGTTCTAATTTGATTAAAATGATAATAAATTGCTTTTTCAATTTTATCTCTTTTATTATCCCATTCAACATCTTTATTTAAATTAAGAAAAGAGAAAAATTTTTCAAAAATAGTACATGTGAAAAATTTAGTAACATTATTACTTAAAATATCAGTAAATTCTTTAATATTATAAGATTCAACAATTAAATCTTTAAAAACAACTTCTAATTCAGAAACGCTTTTACAAGCTAAAATATCTTTTCTCTTTAAACTCATTAATGTAATAGGAACAGTACATAAAACTCTAAGATATTGTAATCGATCATTATAAATAGTTTTACTGAAAGTAGATTCATAGATTAAAATATCAAATAAATTCAAAGTTAAACTTCTTGCAAAATAATCACTAAATAAAGAACCAATATTTTTAGAAAGGAAAAATTCAATAGGATAATTTAATGATAAAAACTTATCATATAATTCTTTATAATGATTTTCAATAATTAATCTAGTGACTAAAACATATAAATTAATATAACTCATATCTTGACTATAAAAAGGATTTTCTTGTTGAAATAAATCAATATATTGTGATAAACCTATTAACATCCAAAATGTTTCATATGGCTTTTTAAAATATAAATTTAATTTATATATAATGGGAAGAACACCAGTAAAATATATATATCTTATATCTTTTTTCTTTTTATCAATTTCTGATAAAGATATATTTTTTTGAGTCCAAACATAAAATGCTTTTGCAATTAATTTTACTTGTTTTATTTTATTAATATCATTTTCTTGAATGTAATTAATATCATTGTCAATTAAAGAAAATACTATATTTAAATCTTTTTGTTGTAAACAAATGTCATATATTTCTTCTTTTATTTTTTCTTCTTCTTCTAATTTTTCATTTATTGGAAGATCATTTTCTAATAAATCATCAAGTTCATTATGATCTTCTTTCATTTTTTTATAAGTTAATTCAAATAATTTATGAATATCTAATAAAGTTTCCCATATTATTTTCCTTCCTTTATATGTAGGAATACCTAAGTACATAAGAGTTCTTAAATTTTTTTCACTTTTTTCTTTATTGAAAATTTCATTTCTTTTATCATATAATAATGTAAAATTATCATCTAATTCACTAAAATCAATATTTTTTTTATTTTTAAAAAAATCTTTAATATAAAGATTCCATTCTTTTTCAGCATATAATTCAAAGAATTCTTCTTTTTTTTGATTTTTAAGAGTTTTAATTCCTAAAGATATAGGATAAGTATTATTATATATATCTATACTATTATCTCTTTTAACATTTGTAAAATCAAAATTACTTAAATCAAAATCTTTAGCACATTCAATTTCTAAATAACTATGAATTTTATTAATATTAGCAGAATTATTTTTATTTATTACTTTTAAAATTTTTCTCCTAAAAACATTTGGTTCATAAAATCCATGAGAAAGTGGAATTTTATCTTTTCCATAAAATTCTCCTTTAATTAAGTAATTTTTATTAATTTCTTTAAATAATTCAAAAAATCCTTTTTTTTCTTTTGGATCCCAAACATCAATAACTACACTTCCTAAAATTCTATCAGTATTTCCTTTTCTATAAATAGGACAAACATTATAATCTGCTTTAGTATTTATTTTAACAGGAGCATATAATTCTTCATTATATCTTCCAGAGTCTCCTTTAAAAGTAATATTTAAATTAATATAATTTCCAGTTTTTTGTACTTGAAAATCATCATCTTGTTTAAAGAAAATTTTATGTTCTTCAGAATTAAATTTATCCATATTTATTTTTTGAGATAAATCAATTGGTTCTGTACTACTTTTCATATCTTTAATTTGATCATATTTATCTCTTACATCTTCAATTTCTAAAAGTGTATTTTCATAATCAAAATTATCTTCTTTTAAATATTCTAAAAAGTGTTTTCCATATAAATTTTTTCCAATTTCAACACTTAATTCTAAAGTAGAATTATCCTTTAATTTAAAATCATCTCTTAATATAATTGATTCAATATTACAATTCATAATTCCAGTTTCAGCTCCTTCTGGTAAAGGACAATGATCAAGTGTTTTTTGATATGTTATTTTTTTACTTTCATCATTTTCATAATTTAAATTTACTCTTTGCCTTAAATTTTCTAATTCTTTTACAAAAGTTTTCATTTGATCTTCATTATTAAATTTTATACCAACTTTCCATTGATAATTATCAAAATTTTCACAAGTATTAGGTTCTAAATTTTTCATATTAAAAAGATTAAATTTATTTTCATTTATTGGATACATTTTTTTTCTTTTTTCAAAATCATTTATTCTAAATTTATCATGTGTACATGTGAAATAATTTAATTGATTTATTTTATTATTATTATCAGATATACCTAAATTTCTACTTAACATTCTTACTTTTAATTCAGATGATTTATAAATCCAATCTCCTTTTTTTTTAGTTAAACAAATATCCTCTTTTTCATCTTCAGTTAAACAAGATAAATTTTTAGAAGCATATAATTTTTCTCTATTTTCAAATTTTTCACATTGAGGAAGATATTTAAATTTAGAATTATATTCAATTCCTTCCATTTCATAATCATTAATTTGATTAATAATATCATTTTTAAAATCATTTAAAATCATATTATCAGGAGGTCTAAATAAAATATTTTCTTTATTATCATATCTAACACTATAATATTCATCTTTAATATCATCTCCATAAGGACATCTATTTTCAGCATCAACTATTACTTCTTTATCAATTAATTTAACAACATATGAATCATATCCTATTGTATAATCTTTTCCTTGAATTCCATTCATTGGTTTTTCTTTTGAATAATCTTCAAATGTTAAAATTAAAAGTCTTGTCTTTTCTGGTAATTGATTTTCATTTTTATCAAATAAAGGATATTCATATTTATTTTCATCAATATTTTCTTTTGTTATTATTGTTTCTCCTAAGAAATAAGGATTCATATAATCTACTAAAAATTTTTTATTTTCTTCTTGTTCATCATTTGAAAAACATTCTTTTGGTATACAATAACATTCTATTTTAATTGGTTTATTTTCTAATTCATCTAACATATAATAATATTCATTATTAAATTCTACTATGAAATGTTCATTTTCATATTTTGTTGCTTTTACTAAATCTGATTTTTTTTTTAAATTATATCCAAGGTTAACTTTATGATAAAAGTAAAAATCATCTTCTGGATTATTAATATTAATATTTATATTTTTTTCATTTGCTTTTTTTGCTAAATCATTTAATTTATTTTGATTCATTCTATATTTTAATTGGAATATTTGTAAACAATTTAAATTCTTTTTTTTATCTCCTAAATCTCCATTATTATATTTTAATCCATATTTTTCTGGATCAACATAAAAATTATTTTTTCCATCATTATATTTATAATTAAAATATGTATCATTATTAATTTTTGGTCCTAAAATAACTAAATTATTTTCATCAACTCCATTTTTAATTTTATTATTACAATTTAAAATAACATTTGAAATATCATATATATTTTTTTTATCCATTGTATCTTTATTTCCTTCTTCATTTTCAAAAACAATTTCAGGTCTTTTTTTATTAATACTAATTTCTTTAGTATTTTTAACTTTATCTTTATCCATAACTTCATTATTTTTATTTTTATTTTCAACAATAACATTCCCATTTAATAAAAATTCCAAATTATTATTATTTTCATTATCAAAATTATCATTTAAATCATTAGGAAATGCTTTTTTTAATTGCTTAATTTTCATATTCATTTCATTACAAGTTTTAAAAGAATTATCATCATCATTATCTTTTAATTTCCTAGAAGTCCAAGTAGAATCATTATTAGGAAGAGAAGTAATAATAGGATTAAAATGAGAAGGAATATGATCAATACCAAAAGGTGTTACTTTTTCTTCTTCATTTTGTATTCTTCTTTTGTTTCTTACTGGTACTGCTTTATTTCTTTCAATTACTGATGAATTTCCAATAATAGGGTCCATTTTTATTTCTTTATTTTGACTAAAATAAATATATCTATTTAATCCATTTGTATATTTTTTACCAAAATTTATAAAACCTGTAATATGCTGATTTGATAAATCTTTTAATTCTCCTAAAAGTCTTTTTCTTTTTTTTATTTGTTCCTTTACTGAAAGTAATTTAAGAATACCATAAAAAGTGAATGAATCATTAATAGATTTTTTCATTATTTTTAAATTATTAACAATACTATCATCTGAACTATCATTTCCAAATAAAAGTTGTCTTGCTAAATCCATTTCTTCAAGAGTTTTAAAATATAAAATTATTTGTTTATATTCTTTTTTATTTGTATCTTTCAAAGTTTTCTTATCAAGATATTCAATAATCATTCTATATTCATAATCTTCTATTTGCCATTCAAATGCATTTCTTTTAATATTCTCTTTTTTTTCTAATGTTATAATTGAACCAGGTAAATATTTTGTTTTATCTTTTGCTTTATCTTTTCTAAAATCTTTATAACCATTTTTTGTAGAAAATAAAGCTCTTTTACCAATTATTCCATTTCTCTGTCTCCATGAACCACAACATTGTCCTATTTTAAATAAAGGAATGTCAAATTCACATGATTGTTTTACTGTGTTAAATATTGGTTCATATATTATTTTTTGTTGTTCTGAAAAATTTGCTATTTTTTCCTCATTTTCATTTTTTAAATTTGAATGACAATATAAGTAATTTTGCTCTTTTTCTTTTATTTTTTCTATCAAATCTAATATGTTATCATGATTTACTGATGCTGACATCTTATTTCCTTTTGATATTTCTTCCATTATTTCTATTGCCATTGCTTGGTGAATTTGATTTATTTCATCTTGTGTTAATTCCTTTTTAGACATTTTTATAGTTTTATATTAATTTATTATTCTATATTTATATTAAGTAATGTTTATTTTTTTTTTTTTTTTTGGTTTTTTTTTATTATTT
>Ga0256407_10010628_pt1 | contig 12892 bp, 9 predicted proteins | sample RumenRJG_04DNA_FD_193489 | JGI IMG/M metagenome (GOLD analysis project Ga0256407, IMG submission 193489) | Bovine rumen microbial communities from Lethbridge, Alberta, Canada - RJG_04 | ecosystem: Host-associated > Mammals > Digestive system > Stomach > Rumen | place: Canada: Alberta | collected... | reverse complement strand
GAACTATTTTATGTTTCTGGCGCAGGAAGTCAGGGAGTATTTGGCACAGATGGGCTATAGGAAATTTGACGATATTATAGGCCACACAGAACTCATAGAGCCTAAACATTCAGTGTTGGATCTAAACCGTTTGTTACACCAAGAAGAAGGCAAGCTCCATTATCTAAAGGAGGTTTCTCGCAATATGGACGATATTATAGACAGACATATCATCCGTGCGGCTCAGGGGGTCATGGAGAAACTTGAGGAGGTAAATTTGGATTATACCATTAAGAATACAGACCGTGCCGTGGGTGCTATGCTATCAGGTATGATAGCAAAAAAGTGTGGCAGGGCAGAGTTGCCGGATAATATGATTAATGTGAAGTTTAAAGGTTCTGCCGGTCAGTCATTCGGAGCGTTTCTTGTTAAAGGAGTCTCTTTCAAGTTGGAAGGGGAGGCGAATGACTATTTTGCCAAAGGACTCAGCGGTGGACGCATAGCCATTCTTCCTCCTGTGAGGAGCAATTTTGTGGCTGAAGACAATATTATTGCAGGAAATACAGGACTATATGGTGCCACGAGCGGTGAGTTGTATGTCAATGGTAAAGTAGGAGAGCGTTTTGGTGTAAGAAATTCGGGCGCTGTTGCCGTTATCGAAGGCGCAGGGGACCATTGCTGTGAGTATATGACCGGAGGCCGTGTAGTGGTGCTTGGCGAGACGGGGCGTAATTTTGCCGCGGGTATGTCAGGCGGAGTAGCTTATGTATGGGACAAAAACCATGTGTTTGATTATTTCTGCAACATGGATATGGTGGAAATCAATCTCGTGGAAGAAACTCAGCATCGCAAAGAACTGCATGAACTCATACGGCAGCATTATCTTTACACTGGTTCCAAGCTGGCGCGCATGATGCTTGATGATTGGCATCATTATGTTGAGGATTTTATTCAGGTAGTGCCAATAGAATATAAACGTGTACTCCAGGAGGAGCAAATGAGAAAGTTACAACAAAAAATTGCGGATGTTCAAAGAGATTATTGATTATGGAAAATCCTAAAGCATTTTTAGAAGTCAGTCGTAAGGAAGCGGGTTATCGTCCGATACATGACCGCATCCATGATTTTGGTGAAGTTGAGCAGACACTCAATACAAAAGACCGTCGTCAGCAAGCCTCACGCTGTATGGATTGCGGTGTGCCTTTCTGCCATTGGGCATGTCCGTTAGGCAATAAGGCGCCAGAGTGGAATGATGCATTGTGTAAGGGTGATTGGGAAAGGGCTTATCACCTTCTCTCGTCAACCAATCCTTTTCCAGAGTTTACTGGACGCGTCTGTCCGGCTCTGTGCGAGAAAGCCTGTGTGCTGAATTTGTATAATCATGAACCAAGCACTAATCGCGAGAACGAGGCCGCTATAACGGAGATGGCTTTTCGTGAGGGGTTCATAACTTTACGCCGTCCTGTAAGCAATGGCAGGAGCGTAGCTGTCGTTGGTGCCGGTCCTGCGGGACTTGCCGCAGCCCAAGAACTTAGTCAAAAAGGATATGCGGTGACCGTATATGAAAAGAATGAGAATGCTGGTGGTTTGTTACGTTACGGCATACCTAATTTCAAACTGAACAAAGCTATTATAGATCGCCGCCTGCGTTGTATGGAAACTGAGGGTATTGTATTCCAGTACAATAAAGAAGTAAATGACTTGACATCAATAGCAGCCAAGTATGATGCTGTTGTGCTGGCGACAGGAACGCCTGTTGCGCGTGACCTGAATGTGCCCGGCAGGAATCTATCAGGTGTGCATTTTGCTCTTGAAATGCTTTCGCAACAGAATAGAATTCTTGCGGGAATGGAATTCTCAAAAGAAGAGAGAATAACAGCCAAGGGTAAAGATGTACTGGTTATAGGTGGTGGTGACACAGGGTCTGATTGTATAGGTACCGCCCATAGGCAGGGCGCGAAGAGCGTGACGCAGATTGAAATCATGCCACGACCAGTGGAGGGACCTGATGATCCTCAAAATCCCTGGCCAAACTTTCCTCGTGTCTTTAAGACAACTTCCTCGCATGAAGAAGGGTGTACCCGTAGATGGAACGTCAATACATTGGAATTCTTGGGCGAAAATGGTAGCCTGTCGGGTGTAAAAGTACAGGAGATTGATTGGGAAGCAAATCCTGACGGAGGTCGTCCGCTGATGGTAGAAAAAGGCAAACCTGAAGTTATCAAGGCAGAGTTGGTTCTTCTTGCTATGGGCTTCCTTCGTCCTGAGCATGCGGTATATCCGGATAATGTTTTTGTATGCGGTGATGCTAAGAACGGTGCGAGCCTTGTTGTGCGTGCGATGGCTAGCGGAAAGGAGACGGCGCTGGTGATAGATGATTATATTAAAAACAAGAAATAGTTGTATTATGTGGAGAATATCTGTAAAAAAGCGCTGGATTGTGCTTATGTCGGCTATGACTTTAATAGCTATTATGGGATTATTTGCCGATGAGCCAACTTTTGAATGTGACTTTAGCATTGTCAACGGCGCAGATGTGGCATGGCTGATAACTGCCACCATATTTGTCTTAATGATGACGCCGGGCCTTTCTTTCTTTTATGGCGGCATGGTCGGTGCAAAAAATGTCATCTCTACAATGCTGCAAAGTTTCATAGCCATGGGACTTATTTCTGTGTTGTGGATCACTGTTGGGTTCAGCCTGTGCTTTGGTGATGATATAGGAGGAGTCATAGGTAATCCGTTGTCATTTATAATGTTTGAAAATGTCGGTGCAGGCATATACACTACGCCGACAGGAAAAGTACTCGGAGGTGCAACGATACCGCTAGCCTTGTATGCGCTCTTTCAAATGAAATTTGCCATTATTACGCCATCGCTGATTACGGGGTCATTTGCCGAGCGTGTCCGGTTTTCTGGCTATATGTGGTTTATGATTTTCTTTTTCTTTGCCATATATTGTCCGTTAGCTCATATGACGTGGCACCCTGACGGCTTATTCCTTAAATGGGGTGTCGTTGACTTTGCTGGCGGTATCGTCGTTCATGCTTCAAGTGGTGTGGCGGCTTTGGCAGGTGCTATTTTCTTGGGAAGGCGGCAGCATAGCACGCGCCAGCGTGAGCCGGCTAATATTCCTTTTGTCCTGCTTGGAGCCGCTATGTTATGGCTGGGTTGGTTTGGCTTTAATGCCGGCAGTTCACTTCATGCAGACGGTCAGGCTGTAAAAGCTTTTCTGAACACAAATACGGCTTCGGCTACAGCGATGATGACTTGGATTTTCTTTGATTGTCTGCGCGGACGTAAGCCTTCAGCCATGGGGGCTGCAGTCGGATGTGTCGTGGGGTTGGTAGCGATAACGCCTTCAGCGGGTTTTGTTACGGTGGGCCAGAGTATATGTATATCGTTTGCCATAACCTTAATATGCAACACGGCAGTGTATTGGCGCAGTCATTCCAGTATAGATGATGCGTTGGATGTATTTCCTACTCATGGCGTTGGCGGTATTTTCGGAACAGTGCTTACGGGTATTTTTATCAAAGAAGGCTTGTTGGCAGGAACATGGCAAGGGTTTTATGTCTTTCTCTTTCATCTCTTGGCGATTGTGATAGTTTTCGTTTATACGTTCGGTATGAGTTATCTGGGCTATTGGCTGGTTGACAGGTTTGTCCCTATGCGTGTCTCCATGGAGAGTGAAAGGGTAGGACTGGATTTCTCTCAGCACGATGAGCATTATGGACTGGCGCATATTGGTGAAAGAGAGATTGAAGAATATGAGGTACATATAAGAAATAAACATAAAGAACAATAAGACTATGTGTGGGATTGTAGGAATTTTTAATGTGGATGGTTCTGTGTTGCAGATGCGGGAAAAGGCCTTGGCGATGAGTCGCAAGATAAGGCACCGCGGACCTGATTGGAGTGGTATATGGTGCGGAAAATCAGCCGTATTAGCTCATGAGCGCCTGAGCATTGTTGACCCGGAGAGCGGCAGGCAACCGCTATTTTCTCCCAATGGTAAACAGGTGCTTGCCGTTAATGGTGAGATTTACAATCATCAGGAAATACGCCGCCGCTTTGCAGGCAAGTACGCCTTCAGCACAGGTAGTGACTGTGAGGTTATTCTCGCGCTCTATCGGGAAAAAGGTATAGGCTTTCTGGAGGAACTCAGTGGCATCTTTGCTTTTGCTCTGTATGACGAAGAGAAGGATGCTTTCCTGATAGCACGCGATCCGATAGGCGTCATTCCGCTGTATATAGGCCATGACAGTGACGGAACCATATATGTGGCTTCAGAACTGAAGGCACTTGAAGGGCAGTGTGAGTGTTATGAACCATTTTTGCCAGGTCATTATTACTGGAGCGGTGAGCCGGGGATGAGGAAGTATTATAAACGTGACTGGATGGATTATGATAATGTGAAAGACAATGCAGCTAACAGTGAGGATGTCCGTCAGGCCTTGCGATCCGCGGTGAAGCGCCAACTTATGAGCGATGTACCTTATGGTGTGCTGCTCTCGGGCGGACTGGATTCAAGTGTCATTTCGGCCGTGGCGGAGCGGTTTTCTGAAAAACGCATCGAGGACGGCGGGCAGTCGCGAGCGTACTGGCCGCGCCTGCACTCTTTTGCCGTAGGACTGAAAGGTGCGCCGGATTTGGCTAAGGCGCGCCTTGTGGCTGAGCACATAGGTACCGTTCATCATGAGATAAATTACACAGTCCAAGAGGGGCTGGATGCTATTCGCGACGTTATCTATTATATTGAGACATACGATGTGACAACGGTGAGGGCATCTACGCCGATGTATCTGCTGGCGCGTATTATCAAGTCTATGGGCATCAAGATGGTGCTCTCGGGTGAGGGCGCCGACGAAGTGTTTGGCGGTTACCTCTATTTCCACAAAGCACCGTCAGCACGTGATTTCCATGATGAGACGGTGCGTAAGTTGTCTAAATTGTATATGTATGACTGCCTCCGCGCTAATAAGAGTCTGGCTGCATGGGGCGTTGAGGGTCGTGTGCCGTTTCTCGATAAGGATTTTCTGGATGTTGCTATGCGCGTCAACCCGTCAGCGAAGATGTGTCCCGGCTCAACGATTGAGAAGAAGATCCTGCGTGAGGCATTCAGCGACATGCTTCCCGATGAGGTGGCATGGCGTCAGAAGGAACAGTTTAGCGATGGTGTAGGCTATTCGTGGATTGACACATTGAAAAGCATTACGGCTGAGTTGGTCACAGATGAGCAGATGACTCATGCAGCGGAGCGTTTCTCGATAAATCCTCCGCTTAATAAAGAGGAATATTATTACCGTTCTATTTTTTCCGAGCATTTCCCCAGCGATTCTGCTGCTCTCAGTGTGCCACAGGAGGCGAGCGTAGCCTGTTCTACGGCCATAGCCAGAGAGTGGGATGAGGCTTTCAAGCGACTTAATGATCCCAGCGGGCGTGCCGTGGCGGGCATCCACGAACAGGCTTATTGACGATAGGAAGCCGGATGAAGTTTTTTGAGGGGATAGTGCTTACCGGTTATCGGCGCAACGCTTGAGGATGTCGGAGTAGGCGTCAATGCGACGGTCGCGCAGGTAGGGCCACCAGCGTCTTACGGTCTCAGTGCGTCTTAGGCTTATTTCTGTAACGGCCGTCTCCTCTTCATATGTGCTTGCTTCATAGAGCAATTCTCCTTGCTGGCCGGCCACAAAACTGTTGCCCCAGAATTCGATGCCTTGTGACGCATGTTCTGGGTGAGGTTCAAAGCCCACACGGTTGACACTGACTACGGGTATGCCGTTGGCTATGGCGTGACTGCGCTGTATGGTTATCCATGCGTTGCGCTGACGTTGCTGTTCTTCCGCGTCGTCAAGGGCGTCGTAGCCTATGGCTGTGGGATAAATCAGCAGGTCTGCCCCCTTGAGTGCCATGATGCGCGCGCCCTCGGGGTACCATTGGTCCCAGCATACCATTACACCAAGTCTACCGAGAGAGGTCTGTATCGGCTCAAATCCGATGTCACCGGGGGCGAAATAGAATTTCTCATAGTAACCCGGGTCATCGGGGATATGCATTTTACGGTATTTGCCAGCTATGTTCCCGTTGCTCTCAAAGACTACAGCGGTGTTGTGGTACAGTCCGGGTTGGCGACATTCAAAGAGAGATGTGACCAGCACCACGCCATTTTCGCGTGCGAGTTGTGCGTAGTAGTCCGTGGCCTCTCCAGGTATCGGTGCGGCTATGTCGAATGTGTTGACATTCTCGGTCTGGCAGAAATACAGACTGTCGTGCAATTCTTGCAAGACGATGAGTTGGGCGCCTTGCCGTGCGAGTTGGCTGATTTTCCCGGACAGTCTGTGGCGGTTGTCGCTGATGCCTGCCGTGTTGTGCTGTTGTATGATACCGACTTTGATGATTCTGGCGTGCATAGTTACTTGTTTATGATGCAAAAGTAAGAAATATTTATTTAATGACGCTCACCGGATACTGCATTGTTGAGCAGTGCAAACTGCCATGTTGCCTGATGAGGGCGCAGCAGTCAATACCCTTGACCTCATATTTTGGGAAAATGTCTTGCAGTGCCTTCAGCGCTGTCTCGTCATTGTCCGATTGTCTGTAAGTCGGCACAAGAATTTTATGGTTGGTTATGAGGAAATTGGCGTAGGTGGCAGGCAGACGCTCTCCGTCGGCGATGATTGGTTCAGGCAGCGGCAGGGGGACGAGGTCGTAAGGTGTGTCCTGAAGGGTTCTCATCTGCCTGAGCTCCTCTTCCATGAGGTGTAAGTCCGTGTAATGCTCGTCGTCTTGGTCTGTACATTGGGTGTACGCTATGGTGTTGTTGGGACAGAAACGGGCAAGGGTGTCGATATGCCCATCGGTGTCGTCACCGCAGAGATGGCCGTGCTCAAGCCACAGGATGCGCTGTATATGCAGCAGGTCTTTCAGTTTTTCTTCGATGTCTGCACGGCTCATACGGGGATTTCTCTCTTTGTTGAGCAGGCAGTGTGATGTCGTCAGGACGGTGCCTTCTCCGTCGCTCTCAATCGAACCGCCTTCAAGTATGAAATCCAGACAGTCATTGTAATTGCCGTTGAGCAGTCCGCTGCTGTAGAGGTGCTTGTTGATAGCATTGTCCAGACGGGCCTCAAATTTATTTCCCCAACCGTTGAAACCGAAGTCCAGCAGTTCCGGTGAACTCTCGTTGATGACAGTGACAAAGGCATGGTCGCGTGCCCATGTGTCGTTGGTGGGACATGGGAAGAAGGTAATGTTCGCCAGAGCCTTCTGCGGCAATTTTTGAGTCAGCAACTCTTCAACCGGTGCTGTGTCGGGACATACGATAAGCAGTTTCTCGTCCGTACTGATTTCATATGCCATTTGTATATAGCATGCCGTGACTTCTTCAAGCATATCTCTCCAGTCGGTATCCGTATGCGGCCATGTGAGCTGCACCCCGCTTTGCGGGAACCATTCGGACGGAAAGAAGGAGCGCCTGCGCTCAATCCTGTCCACGAGACTTTCTTTAATTTTGAGTTGCAGGGTCAAGTCGTTGATGCTTGTAGCCGGTATCTTTGAAAATATTCCCATATGAAAACGCTTGTGATTCCAAGTGCAAAGATACATTAACCCGAAGAGTGTTACAAACATTTTGGATCAAAAAAACGATTGACGTGCTTTGAAAATGTGGCTGTTGCCTTCTTTTTTGGAAAGCGCTGATAAATAACTGGAAAAATTTTATGCTGGCGGGAGTTCCAGTCCTTAGTTTATCGTATAAAAGTCGTAACTTTGTACAGTTAAATGTGCTGTGGACAATCTCCGCGACATACACGGGCAACAATGATGTCCTCCGTACCATAGTGATTGAATAAAAAATATAACGACAATGAAAAAGAATCTTTTCAAACTTTGGATGCTCGCTCTGCCGATGCTTTTTGGCTTGGCATCGTGTAGTGATGACCATGCAGACTCCAACCCGTTGGCCACACAGGTAAGCGGCCTGTGGTGGTCGCTTATTGACCAGGATGGCACCATTCAGGACGGCCAAATTGCCTATACCCGCATAGGGCAAGTCTTATGTTTCAAAGAAGACGGCACGGGCTACGGCATAACTTTCTACTTCAATGATGAAGAGAGTGACCCTATTGAGATCATAGGTGGCGAGATGATTTCTCCTTTTACTTACACCAGTACGGCCGATGGCTCGATACGTCTGCATCTTGATAACGGGTATTTTTTAGACCCTGATTATTATAAAGACATGACGTTGACGTACACAGACGGTGCTGTCACAGCCAGCACCAAGGGCTTGAATTTCATTCTTGAAAATGCTGGCAGCGCCATGGCTGCCAAGATTCAAGAGTGGGACTACTCGGCTAACGGAGGTGCTTCTGCCAAGAGCTATAACCCCAATGACGTTGATTTTAACCATGACACATGGCGCGAGCAGGAGGCCATCTATCTCTACGACGGCATCGGTCCTGAAACCGATGACCGTGGCAAGAAGGGCTACACGCTGGTGAACCTACCCTGGTATAAGGGTGGTGTGGTCGAGTCAAATCTACCCATGAATTTCTGTGATAATATTACTCCGGAGAACGGTTGGGACCTGGTGATGAACTTCTGCGGTGACAATTCGACGCGCAACGCCAACTTTTTCGCTCTCTACAACAAGTGGACGGGTATACTCCGTATCTTTACCTATGTTCCTCAGGGTTTTCAGGCCGGTAATGACCACATGTGGCGCATCACCACCAGCGGGCAGACGGCTCTCTATCAGGGGTTGCCCTATGGTGTGCCCATTGACATGACGCCTCCCGCTCCTTCAGCAATCAACCTTGACATAAACGGAGCTACACAGTATGTGTCACCTTGGGCGGAGAATCGTGCCTCTGACGGCCTCCTTACCCCCAATGCCGGTTGGTGGGCCTTTGACATGGATATGTCACAGTATCGCCCGAATCTTGACATCAGCAACGACCATATACGCCTGCAGATGTGTTCGTGGAATAAGCAGCAGGCTTCGTTCATCAGTACTCTTACTGCCAGCCTCGACGGTTCGTTCAAGGGTGACTATAAGGTAACCGAGAACCCTAAGGCCTCCACCATGCGGGCCACGAGTCAAGGTCTTCAGGCTGCTTTTTCAGCAGCGGGAGTATTCCTTAATATTGCATCCGGACAATTCGGACTCGCTGCCACAAGCATGAGCAGTTTTATTGACCATGCATTCAACTGTGGTATGGAGGCCGGCGGCATCAACGACAAGCAGACATCTGTCAGCGGTACTATCAATCTTACGATGAACGGTAATATTGACACTCATGGTCTTATCAGCGGTTCGTCACCTGTTGTGGGCGTTTCGTCCCCGACTCTTCCTGTCAGCAAGTTTGACACCAAAAATACACTGCTCGGCAAGGGCGTTTGGAATCTCAAGACCTCGCCCGTGGTGTGGCTTACCAGTGCCAGTGCCAACTTTGATATCTTAGGCAGCTATTGGCGTGACAAGTATCCTGATATGTACTATGAAATAAATGACGGTGGCTGGAGATTCTGCAGTCCCAACAGAGCGTCGCTCTATTTCTTTGATCCGAGCAGTGTGGAGGTGGAGCTGAACCCCGACCTCTTTCCCGCAGCCGACATAGAATATACGCAGGTAGATGCCTACTGTGTCAGTAGAGCCGACAACGGTGTGCGAGGCACGGACAACTATCGCAAGGCCTTCGGACTGCAGCCGCGTTGCCAGGGTGGACGCTCTGATGCCACAGGTTATACTCAATATACATTTGGTATTAACAAGGAAGTTCTTTCCGAAAACCGCTTGTCATGGCAGTTGGATTTTGACAGAGGCGCCCACGCCTACGACTTCTTCTACTATATGGATGAGAAGCCTGAGTACTATAGCTATCCTGCGATTGTCAGTAGACCGAAGTATGAGGGCGGATATTATAAAAATGGCTACTATGACGCTGTTGTGGGCAGTGGGAAAACCTCTGCCATGGCTTTTGAGCCTATGGTGCTCATAGATGGCATGCGCAACACTGAGGATAATATACTGCGCATCCCCGCTCTTGAGGTGATGGTGGCTGTAACGGTGAAGTTGCGCAGCAAGCAGAATCCGCTTGTCTATGTACGCCATTATTTGCCTGAAGTCAAGCAACTCTGGGTCGGAACGATGGGAGGTTACGATTTGTCCAAGGGCTACAGCAGCGTGTGGCAAAACCTTAAGGCCCGTCAGCCCAAAGGCTCAGGCCTGAACCGCCAGTCACCTGTCTATGACTACGAGATGTTGCGCATCGGCAAGCTACTCGAACACCTCCACCCTGATTTTAAGGCTGAGTGACACCGGATGACATAGCGGGCGCCCCCGATAGGGGGGCTGTGAAAAAGCACCTTTTTTCAAAATAATTACAGGACTTGTCTGCAAATTAAATACATCTCCTTCATTAGCATAAGACTAATGATGAATATGCGCTATGAAGGAGCTGTATTTATTGATGCCTTTTTTATCTGATTCCACATGTGTCTCCATCTATGCCGGGAGCTCCCCTCTGGGCTGCGAGTGGGGAATGAATGTGTTAAATTGCCATCCTGACATGGTACAGAGCAGTACCATATAAGTTTTCGACAATATGGATAGACGGATGCAGATATGCCTGTTGCCGTCTGCCGCGATATATGTTCCGTTCTATGGTGTGGAATGTAAGTTCCGTTTGATGGAACTTACATTCCGTTGGGCGGAACTTACATTCCAAAGAAAAGAAAACTTATCGCGATGAAAAGGCAGTTTGTTCTCGCGGAATCCGCATCACATACCGCCATGGCTTCATCATGTAACTTGACGACAGACAGATTGACTTCAGGCAGAAAGGTATGAACATCGTCCACGATAAAGACGGCATAGTCCCAAAAGTGCTGGTGAAATAACATTTGTCACTACATACGCAAAAGTGTGTTGACATGATGGTTATGTAAAAAAAGTGTGGTAAAATTTGTGTGTGTATTTTTTTTCATAACTTTGCGCAAAACAATATAACTTATCAACATAACAAAAAACGCAATCATTTTAAATCACAAACAATTATGAAACATCTGAGATTTATCGCATGCGCCATCTTATTATTTGCATGTATGGTTAAAGGAAACGCGCGTATAGCATACTGTCACACAACAAACACTGTGGTGTATTGCGACCAGCTTGTCGTTCCTGCTGACAATTTCGTGGAAAATGATACTATATGTGATAGTATCTTTATTAACCCTATTAATTTATCCGACTATTTGATTGAGGGTGAGACCTACAGGATAAAAGTTACCCATTATTCTGGATATAATGACTATCCCCTGAGCTATAACATTTATGCAACATACGCCTGTGACCTGGATTTGGGTAGTGAGGACTTGGAATTGCTGGATTACATTGACTACGGTTCACTGGTGGACGAGAACGGAAACGGATTGCATAACATCGCAGGAAGTATTCCCTACAACGAGGATGACATAATGGGAGATTACGAACAGGATGAGTATGCGGCCATGATATATCAATATGGTCTGCATTTCATCTCCAACGATGTTATTGACACAAGACCTATCACGATAGAAATCTACAGATTGGGGGAACCAGATTCTCCTATTGATCTTCAAGTTTAATTATTATTTATATTATTGTATAGCACTTCCGAAAGATGATTAGAGTATTCAAGATTATTCTATTGCTCACTTTCCTCTCGATAGTGATTATTTCCTCAGGCAAGGGATTAAGCTATAGTTATAATTATGTTAAAGGGTATGGGGTGGTAAAAGGAGCAGACTATACTGTAAAATATCTGCACATACCTGCTTATTGTAATTTCGGCGGCCGTTGTTTGATAGCAGAAATAAGCGATTTTGCATTTTGTGAATACAGAAATCTTTTGTCAGTGACTTTCGACAGTGCAAGTTGTCTGGAAATTGTTGGAAGTTGCGCATTTGCCAACTGTTCCCGTCTGACGACAATCGTGCTTCCCGACAGCGTGGCTGAAATCAAAGCCAGCGCTTTTGCCGGTTGCACGCGACTGAATGTTTTTCGGATACCAAAAGCATTAAAGATTATCGGTGAGGGAGCATTCCGCAACTGCACCAATCTGACGGCCGTGGAATTCCTTTACGGTGGTTTGAAAACAGTGGGCTATTTCGCTTTCTTGAACTGCTCCAAACTGACAGAGATAGCTCTCCCGTACACCGTGACGACCATCGGGAAATACGCTTTCATGGGTTGTTCGGAAATGACCTCGTTCAAAGGGTCCGGCTCTTCAGCCTTCGGCAGGCTGCCGGAGGGCGTGTTTGCCGATTGCGCGAAGCTGCGGTCGGTCACCAACATCCCATATGTGGTCGTCGTGGCCAAGCGGGCGCTGCAGGGTTGCGCCGAGCTGACCACCATCGACAGGCTTGACTCGCTGAAGACGATAGAGGAAGGCGCCTTCAGGGGCTGTGCGAAACTGGAGTCCTTCAGCCTGTCAAAGAAGCTCATATCCGTGGGCGACAGTGCCTTCATGGGGTGTGCCAGCCTGAAGGAGATAGCGTTTCCCGACAAGGAAGACGAGATCCTTGTCGGCACCAATGCCTTTGACGGTTGCGCAAGCCTTGAGTCGGCGATGCTGCCCAGAAACATACCAGCCATACAGCCTTGCACCTTCAGGGACTGCAAGAGCCTGAGAAGCATCACCATCCCCGTGAGCGTGACGGCAAAGATAGGCGACAGTGCCTTCTACGGTTGTACGGCGCTGGACTCAGTGACCAGTCTCACGGAAGCTCCCCATAAATTTGGCAAGAACGCTTTCACGAACATCTCCGACAAGTGCGTGCTGAGGGTGCCTTACGGCAAGAAAGCGGCATATCTGGCTAAAGGCTGGACGGAAAGCGTCTTCAAGGGCGGCGTTATTGAATTGCCTGC
>Ga0256407_10010626_pt1 | contig 12895 bp, 10 predicted proteins | sample RumenRJG_04DNA_FD_193489 | JGI IMG/M metagenome (GOLD analysis project Ga0256407, IMG submission 193489) | Bovine rumen microbial communities from Lethbridge, Alberta, Canada - RJG_04 | ecosystem: Host-associated > Mammals > Digestive system > Stomach > Rumen | place: Canada: Alberta... | reverse complement strand
TTTTGCATGGCTGGATAAATGCCGCAGACTTTGGAAAAATTGTGAACGGAAACTGCATACTTCTTTTCAGATGGTTACTTTGGCTTTTATTCGTTTACTTTTAAATAGATACTAAACAGGTTCTTAGGCTTCGGACTAATGCGACTGCCGAAAAAGCTTGTTTCAATAGATATCGAACAGACAAAGAAAATGGTCGATATGTTCATGGAGGCAGGCTTCACCTATTTTGATACGGCTCATGTATATCCCGGTTCTGAGGACGCTATACACGAGGCACTGTTTGAACGCTATCCAAGAGACAGCTTTACCATTGCGACAAAGCTATTCGTTCCTGCCGCACTTTCAGAAGGGATGGCAAAAAAACAGTTCCAGACAAGTCTTAAACGACTGGGAACAGATTATATCGACTATTACCTTCTCCACTGTATCATGGAGAATAACTATAAGAAATACGAAAAGTTTCATCTGTGGGATTTTGTGCAGGAGGAAAAGGCAAAGGGCAATATCCGCCATGTGGGATTTTCGTTCCATGCAGGTCCGAAGCTCCTCGATCAGCTTCTGACGGAACATCCCGAAGTTGAATTTGTACAGCTCCAGCTCAACTATGCCGACTGGGAAAATCCTAAGGTCACTTCCCGTGCAAATTACGAGGTCGCAAGAAAGTACGGAAAGAGAATAGGTGTAATGGAACCTGTAAAAGGCGGTGCATTAGCAAATCCGCCGAAGGAAATAAGGGAAATGTTCAGTATGTATGCACCGGATATGTCGCCGGCATCATGGGCGATAAGGTTTGTTGCATCCCTTGACGGCATACTTACCGTTCTTTCGGGTATGTCAAATATTGAGCAGATGGCGGATAATCTGTCCTACATGAAGGACTTCAGACCGCTTAACAAGGACGAACAGGAGATCATCCACAAGGCACAAAAAATTATGGGAGCGTCCGCTGTTATTCCCTGCACAGCCTGCCGCTACTGCACTAAGGGCTGTCCGCATAAAATACCGATACCGGATATATTTGCGGCAATGAACAAGCGCATCGGCAGCGGTCAGATTGAAGAGTCAAAGGCAGATTATGATAAGTTGACATCAAACGGCATAAAGGCATCAGGCTGTATCGAATGCGGTCAGTGTGAAAGCGTATGTCCGCAGCATATCAGTATTATTAATACTCTCAAAGAATGCAGCAGGATTTTTGAAGGGTGATTGCAGATACAGAGAAGTATTCCGAAAATCTGAATAGCTAAAAAAGCTCCTCACCATCGACACAGTGTCGGCGGTGAGGAGTCTTTGTGTTTCTTATACAAACAGGAAGTGGTCTTTTTCATCTGGCTTTTTTAGTTTTCTTTTCCGGAAGTTCTGTATACATAACATTCAGAAGTTCCAAAACAAGCACCGCATCTTCAAATCTATCAAATACATACATCAGTGTCTTTGAGCCTTTAGAGCCTGTTTAATATCTTGATGTATGCGTTTTTTTGAGCAATATTTTGTTGTGAAAAAGAAAAAAACACCGAAAGATAACAATTATTCCGAGCGTTTTCAACACAAAAGTATCATCAAAATTTCCAAAAAATGTGCGTGTAGGAAGATATTAAACAGGCTCTTATAGGGATAACGCAATTCGAAATCTGCAAGCAGCCTGTCCGATGTCGGCGTTCTCTTCAAAAACAGTTCATTACCGCAAATGTCACCTATCAGCTTTACCATTGAAGTATACAAGATATCCGCCCATCATAGATTTAATGACAATATCACCGGCTGCGGAAAAAGATTCACGAACATACTCATTAAACTCATTCACTATAATTTCCTCCTTCAAATTCCGATTTCTCACCCTGATATCCAAACCACAGCCACAACACCCATACATTTAAATCGGACACAGAGCTTACCAAAAAAATTGGTTGATATGTTTCCATAGGCTTTTTTGGGGGCTGTTTTGAGCAACATTTTCTCTTTGCCAAACAGCCGAAAACCGCAGATATAATGCACTCTTTCACACTATCCCGTTAAGACCTTGACATGAATACCACTGTCTCATGGGTTGTGGAGCAACAAAACTTATATGGGTATCTTCTCAAATAACAGGGAAGTTGAACACGATGCTTTTAATCTTGCGTCCCGTTTCGGAAATCCGGGGACTGGATAAACCTATAATATCAAAAAAAGACTGCAGCAAAAATTTCTTCTGCAGCAGTCCCTGAATTATCGATTATTCACTTTTCAGATTGATACTGCGGATAGTTTTTCTGACACCCAGTACACTTCCTGGATTGACACTAAGCTCATCTATGCCCATTCTCAGGAAAGTCTCTGTCAATGAAGTATCAGCTCCGAGCTCACCGCAAATTCCTACCCAGCAATCATGCTTATGTGCCGCATCTGCTGTCATTTCTATAAGCTTCAGAACAGCCGGATGATGTGAGTCATAGAACGGATCAAGAGAAGGATTCTGACGGTCTATTGCCAGTGTATACTGTGTCAGATCATTTGTGCCGATAGAGAAGAAATCAACCTCTTCCGCAAGCTGCTCTGCAATCATAACAGCAGCAGGAGTTTCTATCATAATGCCAATCTCCACTTCACCAACATCAATACCCTCTGCAATAAGCTCCTGGCGGCATTCCTCAAGAATTGCCTTAGCATCAATTACCTCCCGAAGAGAAATTATCATTGGGAACATTATACTTACATTTCCAAACGTAGAAGCCCTGAGTATAGCTCTGAGCTGAGTCTTGAATATATCCCTCTGTGTAAGGCAAATACGAATAGCACGATAACCCAAAGCAGGGTTATCCTCCTTCGGGAGACCAAAATAATCTGCCTGCTTGTCTGCACCTATGTCGAGTGTACGGATAATGACCTTCTTGCCTGCCATCATTTCAGCAACACGCTTGTATATTGCAAACTGCTCGTCCTCTGTGGGGAAATCCTCCGAATGAAGATAGATGAATTCCGAACGGAACAGACCGATACCTCCGGCATCATTCTGCAGAACCATACCAACATCAGAAACATTGCCGATATTGGCATAAAGTTTGATTTCTGTACCGTCAATGGTAATATTTGGTTTATTCTTAAGATCCTGCAGTAGTGCTCTCTGCTGCATATCCTGTATACGCTTTTTATCAAGGGTTTTCAGCAGATCGTCATTAGGCTCGATATAAATGCAGGCATTATAACCGTCTATTATAGCAAGCTTGCCGTCCCAGTCCTCACTTATCTCTGTACCGATCAGTGCCGGGATATTCATATTTCTTGCAAGAATGGCAGTGTGGCTGTTTGTGCTTCCCAAATGGGTAACAAAGCCGAGAAGCTTACTCTTGTCAAGCTGAACCGTTTCGGACGGTGCAAGATCCTCAGCAACGATGATGAACGGCTCATCACTTTCTACAAATCCCTTGTCATTTCCGGTCAGGATATTGACGACCCTTGTGGAAATATCACGGACATCGGCAGCACGGGCTTTCATATATTCGTCATCCATAGATGCAAATGTTTCCGCAAAATTCTCGCCTGTTGTCTTTACAGCATAGGCTGCTGATTTCTTCTGACTTTTGATTATTTCATAGATAGAATCAAGATAATCATCATCATCGAGCATCATCATGTGGATATCGAAAATAGCAGCGTGATCCTCGCCGGCTTCAACAACAGCCTTATCATAAAGAGCCTGAAGCTGCGAAACGGCTTTTGCTTTGGCTTCTTCGAAATTTTTCAGCTCCGTATCAACATCTGAAGCAATATCGGATATTTTCGCCTGTTCCTTTTTCAGAAACCTGATCTTACCTATGGCAATACCATTAAGAATAGATTTACCTGTTGCAACTATCATAAAGCATACCTCCCTTTTGGGCAGTGTAAAATGAAAACAACAAAAGCGTTGTATTCCTGCTGCTCTCTTAAAAGACAGCAGGAATACAGATACATCGTTTACTATAGGTGCGGCATCAGAAATTCTCTTTAAAGAACTTCTCGATCGTTTCAGCAGCAGCATCCTCATCAGGACCTTCAATGCTTACTTCAACGGTATCTCCGCACTTTACGCCCATACCCATAAGAGCCATAAGCTTTCTCATATCAACTGTCTTTTCACCCTTGATTATTTTACAGGTACTTTCAAAAGGTTTGACAGCCTTGACAAGAAGTCCTGCCGGACGTGCATGGATACCTACGGGGTCTGTGATCGTGTAAGAAAATGTTTTCATAATGTTTGTCTCCTTTATAATAAATTTTTTGGATTACATTTTTATCAGGCTTTACAGGTCACTACGCAATCAAGCGGCTCGCAAGCACCCTCTTTGATATCAAGGCCGGAATAATCGTCGCTGTTTGTCACAAGTACAGCAGTTGTTGTCGAATATCCTGCCTTCTTTATCTTGTCAATATCGAATCTGATAAGTATCTGACCGGCTTTTACCTTATCGCCCTCTGCACAGAGAAGCTCAAAGCCGTCGCCGTTCATTGCTACCGTATTGATACCTACATGAATGAGCAGCTCCATACCATCGGGAGACGAAATACCGACTGCATGTTTTGTTTCTGTTGTGGAAGAAATTTCTCCGTCAAATGGTGCATAAACAATACCGAGAGAGGGTTCTATGCCTACACCCTCACCAAGTACGCCGGCAGCGAAGGTTTCATCAGGTATCTTTGCCGACGGGATAACATTACCCTTTATAGGAGCGTATACCTTGCCCTTTTCACAGGTGATCTCAGGAAGCTCAGGAAGCTTTTCTTCGGGTTTCCTGTCCTCTGCTTTTTCTTCAGCGTCTTCCTTTGGCTTATCCTTGTAGAGTATCCATGAAAGGACAAATGAAACTGCAAAGGAAACACCGAGCATTACAGCATACTGCCATATAAACTGTGTAGTAATGAGGAAACCGAAAATGCCCGTAACACCGTAAGCAGTTGCACCGATGCCAAGCATTGAACCGACAGATGCACCGACTGCACCGCCTATCATACCGCATACAAGAGGCTTGACAAGACGTAGGTTTACACCGAAGATAGCCGGCTCGGTAATTCCGAGAAATGCAGAAAAAGAAGCCGGAAGTGCAAGTGATTTGAATTTCTTATCCTTTGTCTTTAGTGCTACTGCAAAGCAGGCTGCACCCTGTGCAAAGTTTGCCGATGAAGCGATCGGCATCCAGGTGTTAAGACCCGTATTGGATATCATTCCGACTTCAACCGTATTATACATATGATGTATACCGCATACAACTGTCAGTGCATATACAGCACCTGCCAGTCCTGCACCAATGCCATAGGGAATAGTGATTATCCACTGTACTGCCGCAAGGATACACTCTTCAGCTGTTGCAAGCACGGGACCAAATACTGTGAGCGTGAGATATCCTGTAATAAGCACCGTAACAAGCGGCGTTACAAACAGGTCTATCATTTCAGGGACTATCTTATGCAGCTTCTTTTCTATGAAGCACATGAACCACACGGCTATTATCACCGGTATGACATGGCCTTGATAACCCGTCATATTGATCTTATACAGACCGAACCATACATCAGCCTGGGGGATAGTCTGTCCTGCTTCTATCATACCGGAAACCGCCCAGGCATTTACAAGGTCGGTATGCACCATTATCATGCCTATGACCGCGCCGAGGAAGATATTTCCTCCGAAAACCCTCGCTGCTGAAACTGCTACCAGGATCGGCAGGAATACGAATGCCGCATTACTGAAAAGGTGGAAGATCTGATATGTTCCCGAATTTGCCATGTCAGGCCATATTTTTGTAAGACCTTCAAGCAGACCCATCATAAGACCTGCCGCAACGATCGCCGGAAGGATAGGAACGAAAACATCACCGAGTGCCTTTATCATACGGAAGGGCAACGGCTGTTTTGCGGCAGCGGCAGCCTTTACATCAGCCTTTGTAGCCGCTGTCATGCCGCTTACGGCAAGGAATTCATCATAAACCTTGTTTACTGTACCTGTACCGAGTATGATCTGAAGCTGTCCGTTGGAGCTGAACACGCCCTTGACTCCGTCAACATTCTCAAGCTTTTTAATATCGACCTTGCTGTTGTCGTTGGTAACAAGTCTCAGTCTGGTTGCACAGTGTGCAGCGGACACTAAGTTTTCTCGTTTGCCGACATACTCAAAGATCTCCTGTGCACATTTTTTATAATCCATACAATCACTCCTTTTCTTTGCTATTTATTCTGAAATCGATTACAATTAGATTGTAACGTTTTTTCCCTGAAATGTAAATTGACAACTATAACAAACATACAGAAAAATTATAGTTACTTTAAACAAAATGTATTTATTGTAACCGATTTATCGGTTTAACAGATCTCAAACAAAAGCATAAATCATAACGTAAAAGCTTAAAAATCAGTTAAAATGAAAACGATTGCATCAAACCGCAAAAAAGTTGACCACTCCGCTATATTAATCCGAGGGTTTCAAATGCCTTATAAAGCCCGTCCTCTGAAACAGACGGGCAGACATAATCTGCCATTTCCTTCATAACCTGGTGTCCGTTCGACATACATACACTGTAACCTACAACTTCAAACATTTCCTTATCGTTCATACTGTCGCCGAAACCTATTGTGTCAGTCATATCCTTACCGAGAAATTCACAGATCTTTTGTATGCCTATCCCCTTGTTGAAATCAAGCCCGATTATTTCACCGTTAAGGCAGCCGACTGCGTCAAGATTCTGCACGCAGAAAAGAAAATCATTCTTCAGCAGCTCCATCGGCTCTCTGAGCTGTTCCGACTTAGTACACATAAATACGATCTTATATACCGGTGCACCGTTATATTCATTCATAGGACGTATATCAAGAGTTTCACTCAGCTGACGGCGGAAACGCAGAAGCTCGCTGTTAGAAAACTCATCCGCTCCTTCGAGCAGCTCCCCCAATCCTTCATCACCGTATGTACCGTCAAGACATTCTACTGTACGGAAAACATGATTTTTCTCAAAGCAGTCCATTGCAATACGGAACAGCTCCGGCTTCATAGGTCTGTCAAAAACGACCTTATCATCGCAGACAACGTATCCTCCGGCACTTGCAACATATCCGTCAAAGCCGAATTTCAGCAGAGGGCTGAGCATTGCAACATTCCTGCCGGAACAAAGAAAAACCTTATGACCATTTTCCTGAGCCATTCTTACAGCTTTCAGTGCAGAATCCGGCGGTGTATTGAAGCCCGGTTCGGTCAGCGTACCATCGATATCAAGAAACAACAGCTTATTATTCATTCGTTCACACTCCTTTACACAGATTCCCTTTCAATCAGTTCATAGCCAAGTTTTGTATGAGTCACAGGCAGTTTTTTATCAGGATGCTCACGATTAGCTTTGATAACAGACAGCAGAAGCTCCGCCGCACGTTCTCCGCTTTCACGATGAAACAGTTTTACTGTTGTAAGCGGAGGGTACATAATATCTCCGGCTGAACCTCCTCCGATACCTGCTACGCTTACATCTCCCGGAATTGAATAACCTCTTTCACGCAGAGCCTTCATTGCCCCTGATGCAAGTGTATCAGTAGCACAGATTACACCGTCCGGTACAAAACCTCCGTCAAGTATTTTTTTCATTCCGGCATAGCCCTCTTCAGCACTGAATAATACTTCTGTCCTTACAAGTGCAGATTTTTCAAGACCAGCCTTTGTCATAGCTTCTTCAACGCCAAGACGGCGGTTAAGACCAACACTGACATCCTCCTCTGTTACACCGATATATGCAATACGGCTGCGGTCTTTTCCGATAAGATGAGCTGTTATCTCCCTTGCTGCATTGAAATCATCATGGTAAATGCAGTTTACAGCCGGATGATTCTGTCCGCAGACCACTATCGGAAGCTTTGCATCATGAAATACCCTGTCGTGATCTTTAGTAAAGACAGTTCCCATAAGTATTATTCCGGCAAGCTTTGTTTCCTGCATCATACGGATATATTCTATTTCCCGCTTTGCATCATTTTCGGTATTGCCGAATATTGCAAGATTTCCTGATTTGTTCAGAACAGATAAAACACCTTCAACAAGATTGCTTACCGAATCGGAATTGATGCGGGGAACTATTATACCGATACTGTCGATTCTCTGCTGACGCAGCGACCGTGCCGCAAGATTAGGCACATAGCCTGTTTCCTCAATAACCTTTTTGATTTTCTGCTTTTTTTCCTCACTTATGCTGCCGCCGTTAATATAGCGGCTTACTGCCGCAGAGGATACACCGGCGAGCTTTGCTATTTCGCTTATTTTCATAGCTATCCTCTCCCGACTGAATCATATCATTTTTCGATCAATGCCCATACAAATGCGTATGGCTCAAGCTTGATCGTTTTTTTATTGTTTGCTTCTTTTGTAATAAGATCTGTATATTTGCCTACTGCTTTTACACTGCGCTGCTCATTGCAGAAGTTAAAAAATGCGTACAGCTCCTGACTGCCGTATTTTCTGTAAATACCCAGTACATTTTCCGAGCCTGTTTCAACTGAGCAGAATTCGGCATCAGCCCTGAAAACATCATTTTCAGCACGGACTATTTCAAGCCTTCTCAAGGCTTTGAATATCCTTCCGTGATAGGAGCTTTCATCACCGCGCTTTTCTGCCGATTTCCAGTCAAATTTTCCTCTGTGCAGATAGCGGCTGTCAAATTTCTTGTTTATATCGGCATGATACATATAATTATTCAGCTGACCTATTTCATCGCCGCTGTAGATGACCGGAATACCGCTTTGGGTGAACATATAGGCATGAAGCATGATATCCGCATCAATAGCAAGACTGAGTGCATCTGCATCATCATACCATATCGCCGCCTCAATTCCGCAAAGACTTGCCGTAGTACCGCATAAACGGGCATCCTTCAATACAGGATCATCATTATAAAGCTCCCCTCGCGACACGCTTCCGGGATATTTTCCTGTAAAATAATCATTCAGGTATTTTTTATGAGCAGCCTCTTCCATTTCCTGTGTATGCAGCCATTCATAATCAAGTCCCCAGCCTATATCATCATGACAGCGGAGATAATTTAGAAACACATAGTTTTTCGGCAGGGCGGAAAGCTGTTTCATCTGTCTGTCAAGCAGTCCGACATTACGGGTGGCGACTGTATTCCATGTGCTTGCCATTGTTGTGACATTATACAACATATTACATTCAGGTTTATCTATTGTGCCGAAATACGGAACGACCTTTGAAGGCTCCATAACAACCTCGCCTAACAGAAGTACTGACGGACAGACGATCTCACATATCATACGCATCATACGAACTATAGAATGTACCTGCGGAAGATTGCGGCATGATGTACCAGGCTCTTTCCAGATATACGGAACGGCATCCAGTCTGATAACATCTATTCCGGCATTGGCAAGGAAAAGCATATTCTCTGTCATATCGTTGAATACCATAGGATTTGCATAATTTAGATCCCATTGATATGGGTAGAAAGTGGTCATAACAATAGTTCCGTCATCAAGCTGTGTGAAATTTCCCGGCGCAGTTGTCGGGAATACCTGAGGAACTGTTTTTTCATATGCAAACGGTATATCCCAGCTGTCATAGAAGAAATATCGGCTTCTTGCGATTTTATCCCCTTCACGGGCAGCTTTTGCCCAGGCGTGTTCATCGCTGGTGTGATTCATTACAAAATCAAGGCAGCAGCTTATTCCGTCCTTATGGCAAAGCTCAGTCAGCACACGCAGATCGTCCATTGTTCCAAGCTCAGGCTGTACCCTGCGGAAATCGGCAACCGCATAACCGCCGTCACTATGCTCCTTAGGACTTTCAAGCAGCGGCATAAGGTGAATATAATTAACACCGCACTCGTTGAAATAATCTATCTTTTCGGCAACACCCTTCAGGTTATCCGCAAAATTATCGACATAGAGCATCATTCCTACAATATCATTTCCACGATACCAGTCAGGATCCTTTTCTCGCCTGCGGTCAAGAGCCTTGAGGGATTCGCTGCGGTCGGAATAATATTTTTTTATCAACTCACACAGGTATTCAAATCCCTTCTGATCTTCTTTATATAATTCATAATAGAGCCATTTCAGCTCATCGATATTTGCATCAAAGCGTTTTTCAAATTCAGTTTTATTTTCCATATTCAATTAACCTCTGCTTTCAGCTTTGTTTCAAGTTCCGCAAGATCAGGCATCGCCGGTATTGCGCCGTGACGGGAAGTAGTAAGCGACGCAGCAAGATTTGCAGTTCTAACACTCTCATACAACTGTTCAGAACTAAGCTCAGAGGGGAACTTACAGCCAAACCGTACCATGCGGCTAAGAAATGCACCAAAAAAAGTATCTCCTGCGCCGTTTGTATCCGCAACCTTAACAGAGAAGCCCTCCGCCTTTCCTGTTTCTTCGCCTCTGCGGAAATATGCTCCGTCAGGCCCCAATGTCAGAAGTATCAGCGGAATATTGTACTTTTCAAAAAGGTAAAGTGTTCCCTTTTCTGCATCGTCTGTTCCTGTCAGCAGCGGAAGTTCTTCATCGGAGATTTTCAGGATATCAACCATACCGAGAACGGATCTCATCTGCCCGACAGCTTCTGCTTCGCTGTTCCAGAGGTTAGCACGATAGTTAGGGTCATAGGTAATAGCTGCACCAAGCTCCTTTGCCTTCTTTGCAGCAAAAATTGTAGCCGAGCGTGAAGGCTCATCGGTAAGACTGACAGAACCGAAATGCAGAAAATGGGTATTTCCTAAAAGCCCGGTGTCTATTTCATCGCTGCTCAGAAGTGTATCTGCACAGTTTTTGCGGTAGAATGAAAAGCTCCTTTCACCGTCCTCAGAAACAGAAACAACTGCAAGAGTTGTCCTCGCATTCGCATCAGTCAGAACATAAGATGTATCTACATTATTGTTTTCAAGTGTCTTTTTCAGGAACTCGCCGTAGAAATCATCTCCGACCTTTCCAATAAATGCAGTATCAGCCCCTAAACGTGCAGCAGCAACTGCAACATTCGCAGGTGCACCACCCGGATTTGCTTTATAGACAGGAATGTCTTCTTCTCGTCCTGTTGAGGTAAGATCGATCAGTATCTCTCCGATAGTAACGATATCTTTCATACAAGCACCTCTCCTTTTGCAAAATAATGAAATATTTTGTAATCGATTTCATTTTATATAATATATCACACCAATAACTATTTTTCAAGAGCTTTATAATTTTTGATTTATAAAATCTTATTTGAAATTTCTGTTTAATTTTAACAATAACAGAAAAAGACTGCCGCAATAATATGCAGCAGCCTCATATTATGATCAGTCTACAATAAAGTCTTCGGAAACGGCTCGATCCAGTTCCCATAGATGTATGGAAGCATCGCCCTTGCAGATGATCCTGCTTTCTCCTTCAACAGGAAAGATACGTGATGAAAAAACAGCGTCGCCGTCATTGACAAAGATCTCAACCGAGCTTTTGTCGATAAATATTCTCAGATGGAAAAGTCCCTTGGAAAGTGACCTGATCCTTTGCTCACCAAGCTCTGTGTTGAATCGTTTTGTAAGAGCGGAGCGGTCAATCGTTATTGTTTTTTCGGCATCGTTATAGGAGATCAGAAGTCCTCCGCTGCCGTCAGCCTTTGCAAAAAGCTTTAATTCCATATCTCCGCCGCGGCTTATCAGTTCCGTTTCGCAGACGTGCGGAAGTATATCAGTTAATTCAAGATCGATCTTTTTACCCCTCAGCTTACGAAGTTCATCTATCGGCTGCTGTATAAGACGGTGATCACGTACACGAAGCTCTCGGGGAAGTGTCAGACAGCCCGACCAGTCTTCATCATCTGTGGGATAATAAGCATCAGGAAGTCCCATCCATGCAACAAGCGTAGCCTTGTTTTTATCATTGGGATTAGCTGCACATTCAGCCGCATAGGAATCAAAGCCAAAGTCAAGAACATGGAATTTTGTGTTGTCCGGTGTGAAAGTGAGGGTATCCCAGTCCATGTGACCGAGAAGGTAGCCGCTGTGATGTACAGCCCCTCCTCTGCCGGGCAGTGTAATATGCTGAGGACAGAAGATCAGCACATCATAATCGCTTATTGTTTCGATAGAAGGACATTCCCACATATCCCCGAAGTTTTCAAAGCCCGGAACTTTGAGCTGTCCTTCAAATCTCCAGTTTTTATCGATGCTTTCTGAGCTGTATATTATCACGCAGCCTGTTTTTTTCTTTGTCTGTGCACCGATAATAATATAATATCTGTTTTTTTCTTTGTTGAAGATTATTTTCGGATCACGCTGATGCTCTGTATAACCTTCATTCGGCCCGAAAAGAGGATCCATTTTCTTTGCAGAACCGTCATCATCAAGCTTTACAAGGCAGGCATATGACTTTCTTGTCCAGTCCTCATCCCTGTGATTCCCGGTATAGTAAAGATATACACAGTTTTCGGTGGGAAGGGCAGAACCGGAATAAGCCCCCTTATTGTCTGCATATGTATCAGGGCATATACAAACACCTTTATTCTTCCACGTTACAAGATCACTTGAAACTGTATGGTACCAGTATTTCAGACCATGAACAGCCCCCCAAGGACACCACTGATAAAACAGGTGCCACTGTCCGTTATGAAATACAAAGCCGTTGGGGTCGTTAAGCAGACCTGTTACGCTTTGTATATGATAGTGCTGACGGTAGTCGGATTTTCTGATACGCTCGTGAAGGGGACGAATTTCCTCTTCATTTTCAAGTGCACGGTAGCGTTCTTCTTTTGTCCAGATTTTCATAGTTTTTCCCTCCATTAGTTTTTATTCTATAAATGAGCAAATTTGATAAAGCATAGTAAAGATGCACAAAATATTAAGAAGCAAGCATGCTGAATAAATCAGCAATATCATATCCAGACTTGCCGAAGTTATAGATATAAAGAATATGTTCC
>Ga0256407_10010625_pt1 | contig 12896 bp, 12 predicted proteins | sample RumenRJG_04DNA_FD_193489 | JGI IMG/M metagenome (GOLD analysis project Ga0256407, IMG submission 193489) | Bovine rumen microbial communities from Lethbridge, Alberta, Canada - RJG_04 | ecosystem: Host-associated > Mammals > Digestive system > Stomach > Rumen | place: Canada: Alberta... | reverse complement strand
TCTTCTCAGATTGGTAGTAAGAGCAGTACTGCAGGTGATGTCACCAAGCAGGATCAGGTGATTAAGGATGTACAGGATGCTGCCAAGAATATCGATGGCGCAGATACAGCTGATTCGACATCAACAGTTGACAGCAGTCAGTATATCGACGATTGGGGATAAATGATAGATTCCTATAGCTTCTCTTGTCAGGGAGAAAGCCATAAGGCTGATAACAAGCCTTGTCAGGATGCCTCCTTCAGTGCAGTCTACGATGATGGACTGGCCATTGCCATCGTGTGTGATGGACATGGAGGAGAAAGATATTTCCGTAGTGATGTGGGTTCCCGTATGGCTACAGAAGTAATCAGCGAATCTGTCAAGACCTTCGTAGAGAAAGTGGATAAAACCATGTTCATAGGTCAACCTTTTATAGCAGAAGAGGCTATCACTTCAGAAGAAGTCATCAAGAAACAAACTCCCATTGATAAGGCTTTCCGACAACTCTTTTCTTCCATTATCTATCAATGGAACCAGAAGATTGCTGAGCATGCAGCCAATACAGAAATCAGTGAATGGGAACAAGAACATGTACCTCAGAAGTATCTTGATGAACTGAAAACCAGTGAGACATTTGAGAAACTCTATGGTTGCACACTCATGGTATATGTGCAAACACCTGATTATTGGTTTGCTTTCCATTTGGGCGATGGCAAATGTGTCTCTTTCCATCAAGAAGGTGATTTATGGCAGATGCCTATACCTTGGGATGAACGCTGCTTCCTGAATAAGACCACTTCGCTTTGTGATTCCAATGCCATCAACGAATTTCGTTATTGCTATGAGGGGGATGGTAAATACCCAATGGCAGTATTCTTAGGTTCTGATGGTATGGATGATTCATTTGGTGAAGATCCCAACCTTGTGAACTTCTATATACAAGTGGTAAAGATGTTGGTAACAGAGGGTAGGGAGGCTACAGTCAAATCTATCGAGTCCGATTTGCCACAACTCAGTAAGATTGGCAGTAAGGATGATATGTCTGTAGCATTTATTTATAATATTGATGAACTAAAATCCCATATCACAGATTTTATCCGGTATCAGATAGATTTGGTAAAAGAGGCAATCCATCAGACTGATGAGCGAATTCGAACCCTTAATGGAAAACTAAAAACAACAGTAATCTCTATCCAATCTGACGAAAAATCGCGTATAGAGGCAGATTATGCCCGCCAGGACATAGCTCGTGCCAATGATAATCGCATTAAGCTACTCTATAAATATGACTTGTTGATGCAGCAGTTAGCAAAGGAAGCGAGTAATAATTGATGAAGATGGAATCAAAGACGTTACCCCAGGCTATCAAGACTATAGTTGATCACTACGGAAAGGATGTGCTAAATGATGTTCGTTTGGTAAACATTATGAGTGATGTGATGAGTTTGGATGATTCTTTGGCAGTTAAAAATACATTTAGAGAAATTATCAATCTAGGATATGGCAAGAAAATTTTATCCCTTGTATCTGCAAAGGGGGATGTCAAAATGAAGGTAAGAATATATGCAAAGGGCATCGCAGATACAAAGGGATATAATGAAGTTATAGTCCAATACGTTCTTTATTCTTTGTTATATGGTATTGGTTTATGCCAAGAACCATATCTGAGGAATTCAGAAAAGAAATCTACTCCTGCAAATCATAGAACTCCACAGACATCTTATAAAAAAATATCTGAGAAAGATGATGATAGGTCACATTTTTCCAAAATAATTAAAGGATTTTTGGCATTTCTAATTTTTGTAGGAGGCATTTACATATACCTGTATTATAATTCCTCTGCTGATAGAGAACAATTTGAAAATAAAGTCTTTTCGGGAAATTCTTTTTTGAGTTCTGGCGATTATACTAATGCTGTTGAAAGTTATAAGGATGCGTATAATAGTTATAATGCCCTGAATAGTAGTAGTTATAAGGAGGATGCCCTAGAAAAGATAGATGCTGTGGCAGACAAGTTGATTAAAGAAGGTGAGACAAATAATGAAAGTCTCATGAAAGCTTGCCAAGTAATAGATTCGGAACTACAGTTGAAACTTGATGATAAAGATAAGGAACGTCTGACAACTAAGAAAAATGAATTGGAGAATGTTATTAAGGAACGTACAGATAATGGTCGTAATACACTGATAATGAATCTTTCCGCAAATCATGGGAAGTTAGATGAAGCAGGAATTAAATTGTTGGATGAGCTTTTGAAACTTTCCCCTAACGATTATTGGTTAAATTTCATAAAGAAAAAGAGCAATGAGTAGAATAAGCAAAAAAATAATTAAGTCGCTGTTGTTGACATCAGCCCTTTCCCTGTTTCATTCGACTCAGGGTAAAGCACAAGATTTTCGCTTGCCAGAATTCGACTTAGGTGAGGATGAAAGTGATGAAGTTACTTTTATTAAACGTAAGATCATGAAGAATGTTGTGAAGGTAAGTCCAACAGGAAGAATGTCTATGATAAGTGGTCATCGCTCTCATAGTTCTCATAGAAGTCATAGTTCTCATAGGTCTGGATACGGAAGCCATAGTTCACACTCGTCACATTATTCTAGTTCACGTTCTTCTCATTATTCCAGTTCAAGTAGCAGCTCCAGAAGTTCTTCATCCTCTTCAGGCATCAGCGGATTGTATTCTGCACCTAAGGCTAAAACCCCTGCGGACTACTCTTTAGGAGATAGAACCATTAAAACAGGAACTTATGGCTCAGATGTTAAGACGCTTTCAGATTTATTAGTGTCTAAACATTATTTGAAAAATAGTCAGGTAAAAACGAAGTCAGGTTATCCTTTATATGATGCTAATATGGTCGCTGCAATAAAACATTTCCAGAAAGATGCAGGATTGAATGGGTCTGGTAATGCAGATAATGCTACACAAATGGCACTGCAAACTTGGGATGAAAATAAAACAACAATAGATTTAGGTTTTAGAGATCTGGCTGATGGTGACAGTGGTTATGATGTTACTACATTGCTGAAACTATTGACAGCAGCAGGCTATGCACCCGATCCAAATAAGGTTGAGTATAAAAATGGAAATGCTGTCTTTAATAATGAAATTGCAACAGCCATTAGAATGTTCCAAGCATATAATAATCTTGATGTAACTGGCATCCCTGATACACCAACAATTTCCAAACTCAAAGCAGTTAAGAAAAAATGATATTTCGTATAGATAGAAGATTATATTCTGATAGTTGTATTTCTAAAGTGGTATATTGGTTATCTGGTCAATATGCTATTGATAGACATATAGATGGTGAAGAGGAAATTATTACCATTGAGGGATGTAATGATAAAAAGCTAAAAGAAGAGTTCTTTGAAAAACTAAACGATTATAAACTGCGAGAAGTTATTGAAACGGAAACTAAAGATATTCGAACTGTCCTTTATGCAAAGGCTTTCGGAGATTTCGATGATATAACTGAGGAGGAAATCACGGAATGAAAAGATATACGCTGTTACCATTCAATTTTACCAGAATCTCAGGAAAAGAAGTTCTGATAAATGAATTAGGTGATATGCTGATTACCCCTATAGGTACTGCGCAAAAGATTGTGGATCATTCACTTGATGATGAGGAGCTATATAAATCACTTGTTGCCAATTTCTTCATTTCTGAAGAACTATTTCCATCACTTCTTGAAGTTTATGCTTCAAGATTGAGGTTGAAAAAGAGTTTCTTAGATGATAGAACTGCACTACATATCTTTGTTTTGACACTTAGGTGTAATCAGAATTGTGTTTATTGCCAGGCATCAAGTAGGGAAGAGAATAGTATTCACTGTTCTATGACACCTGAAATGATGGAGGCATCTGTAAAACTGATGTTCCGCTCCCCATCTCCTTCGTTAACTATGGAATTCCAAGGGGGAGAACCTAGTCTTGAACCTAAAATCATCAAGTACGGAATTGAATTTGCTGAGGAAATAAATCTGCAGGAATGTAGAAAACTATCTTATGTTCTTTGTACCAATTGCCGTAGCTTATCAGATGAATTGCTTCAAATCTGTAAGCAGTATCATGTTCTGATTTCCACTTCTTTAGATGGTCCTTCTTATATCCATAATAAGAACAGAGGACGTGAGGATAGTTACGAAAAGACAATGGCTGGTATTCAAAAAGCTCGCGAAGCATTGGGTCATGAATATGTATCTGCATTAATGACAACATCGGAATTGGCATTAGATTATCCCAAAGAAATCGTTGATGAGTATGTAAAGGATGGCTTTTCTGATATATTCTTACGAGCTTTAAATCCTTATGGGTTAGCCTCAGATAATGAAGATTGGGATAAGTATAATGATCGTTTTGTAACGTTTTACAAGACAGCCCTTGAATATATAATAGATATCAACAAGCAAGGAACATTTTTTAGAGAAGACTATGCAACTATTATTCTTCGTAAGATGTTGACACCATATACAACGGGTTTTGTAGATTTGCAGTCGCCTGCTGGTACCGTTAATTCTGTCCTTATTTATAATTATGATGGTTATGTGTATGCCTCAGATGAGTCTAGAATGCTGGCTGAGAATGGAGACTATACCTTCCGTTTGGGTAAAATCTCAGATCGATATGAGGATATCGTTTATGGTGAAAAGGTGCGTAAAATAGGTAAGATATGGGCTAATGAGGCTCTGGCTGGTTGTTCAGATTGCCCTATCAAAACATATTGTGGAGCTGATCCTGTGCGAAATCATTCAACGCAGGGCGATATGTATGGATTCCGTCCATCTTCATTTGTTTGTAAGAAAAATAAGGCTATCATAGAATATATTATATCTCTGATAATAGAAAGAGGTGAAGAAGTGTTGCCCATCTTTAGGAGTTGGTTAAGATGAAAGAGAAATTTGAAATAGAGTCGAATAGTAATGTACTGTTTGTTACAGATCAATGTAACAATCATTGTATGATGTGCTGTCAGCCTCCAAAAATCAAGGATGATTTCGATTATCATTTCAAGAAGAATGTGGCACTTATAAAATCGGCACCCAAGGAGACAAAAGTAGTTTGTATCACTGGTGGAGAACCCACTTTAGCAGGTGAAAAGTTCTTTGAATTAGTAAGGATGGTCCGTGAAGAACTGCCAGATACAGATATACAGATACTCAGTAATGGTAGATTATTTAAGGATCATTCATTTACTCATCAACTAAAAGAATGTGGTGGAGATAAGGTTTTTGTAGGTGTTCCTTTACATTCTGATTATGCTGGAGATCATGATAGAATTGCCGGTGTTAAAGGCGCATTTGTAGAGACAATGTTGGGATTATATAATCTGGCAGATGAGGGGATCCCTGTAGAATTGCGTATAGTCATCAATAAGATGAATTATCAACGACTGCCACAGATGGCAGAGTTTATATTCAAAAATCTCTACTTTGTTGCCTGGACTGCATGGATGGCGATGGAGGATACAGGTTATGCCACAAAGAATGCAAAGCACATTTGGATTGAACCAATAGATTATATCCCTCAATTATGCAAGGCCATTTCTTATCTAGATGAGTGGACTATTCCATCATCAATCTTCAATATACCTCTTTGTCTGCTTCCCCAAGAATACCATCATTTTGCAGCACAAAGCATCTCAGATTGGAAGACCAAGTATCTGGATATATGTAATGATTGCGTATTAAAAGACAAATGCTGTGGATTGTTTGCCACATCAAAAACTATATTCAAAGGACTACAACCGTTTAATAAATCGTATTAATTTCATAGAAATTAAGTTCTGAACCACAATTTCTTTCTTTTTTTTTGCTTTTTCTTATTTTATTCCGTATCTTTGCCGTTGTTATAACTAGAAACTTATGAAGTTACGAGAAGAAATATATAGGCTTGTTGAGCCAAGAAACAAGGATTTCTATGCGTCTCGAATCTATGATGCCGTGATGCTGATAGCCATTGCTATAGGCATATTTCCTCTTATGTTTAGAACACAGTACAAGATATTCTGGTACTTTGATCTGATTTCCGGAATATGTTTTATAATAGATTATATTCTACGATGGACTACTGCTGATTATGATTCTAAGAGAGGGAAGATTGCTGCCTTTGTGATCTATCCTTTTACTCCTATGGCGATCATAGATCTGCTATCAATCCTTCCTATCTTCAACCTGTTAGGCCCTGCGTTCAAAGTGTTCCGTGTGTCTCGATTGCTGAAGATTCTGAGAATATTCAAGGTTATTAGATATTTCGAACCGTTGGAAATCATCATTTCTGTGATACGCAAACAGAGTAGAGTTCTGTTGACAGTGTTATCATTGGCAATATTCTACATTTTTATCACTGCTCTAATCATGTTCAATGCAGAAGAACAGATTGATCCAGAAACAGGAAAGTTGTTTTTTGATGATTTCTTCGATGCATTCTATTGGGCTTCATGTACGCTGACAACTGTTGGCTATGGCGACCTTTATCCAATTACAGATACAGGTCGAGTTATCAGTATTATCTCCTCAATGGTTGGTATTGCCATTATTGCATTACCTTCTGGTATTATCACTGCAGGTTATATGGATGAACTGAAAAATAGAAAAGAAAATAAAGAAACAAAATGAACATATTTTCAAAATGGTTTGGCTCTAAAGATAATAAAGAGCAGAAAGAAGAAATCGCAGATGAGGTTTATTTCAAAGAAGGTGAGCCTCTAGTATTCGACGATCCTGCACCTACAGAGGTTCATTTTAATGAAAGTGAATCTGTCCAGAAAGTTAAAGATGAAAAGAAATCATCTGAGCCCAATAATCTGCTAGAGGCGATTCATTATGTTGTAGTGAATCGGGGTGGTGATTATTTACAGAGTCGTGGTTTTATCAATATACTAAGTGATTATCAGGTATTCAAAGATTTCCCTGCTGCTAAGCATATTATCTTAAATATGCAGGCAAATGGATATATTGGGAAAATACTCCAGGTATCTAATTGGGGAATAGAGTCGAAAGCTATTGCAGCAAAGTATTCTACTGAGTTTGGAGCGAAAGAAGATATAGTATTATATCTTGTGCAATGTATAGGATATGGTCTGGGGTATGGTAATGTTATTCCTAAGCATTACGAGAAGGAAGAAGTTTCACAATTAGGTAATTCTGATTCTACTATTTCTATCCCTCAGCAGCCTACAAATAAAACACCTTCACACAATCCCCCTCAGCCATCACAAATTGGACCTTATGATCCTAAATTGGATTTGGCTGATTATGATTATCCTACATTGGACCTGTTGGAAGATCATAGTTCAGATAAAGATATAATATCAGTCAAGAGTATTCTGTCAACGCCAGATTTTCAAGGTACCTCCATGCAATTGCCTTGTGCTATTGGCAAGAAAGAAAACGGGGATATTCTAATGTTTGATTTAGCAAATAATCCTCATTTTATGATTTCTGGATCGAGTGGTATGGGCGTTTCTGTATTCTTTAATGCACTGATTACTTCATTGCTTTATAAAAAACACCCAGCAGAAATAAAATTTGTAATGGTAGATCCTAAAAAGATTGAATTCTCTTTATACAAGCCATTAGAAAACCATTTCCTGGCAAAATTACCTGATAGGGAATCAATAGTTACTGATATGTCAAGAGTTACAGAGACTTTTATCTCATTAGAAAAAGAAGTTGAGGCTCGTCAGGAACTATTAAAGAACGCCTCTGTTAGAACAATTAAGGATTATAATGAGAAGTTTTGTGATAGGAAATTGAATCCCAATGATGGTCATCGCTATATGCCATATATTGTTATTTTCATAGATGAATATGATGATTTGACAAGGTCGTGTGGCCGTTTTATGGAGCCATCATTAGAGAAGATAACCCAAATGGGCCGAGCCACAGGTATTAGCCTTATTATTTCTATTCTGCGTCCTGTGGGATCAGTTATTTCATCTGCGATAAAAGCCAATATTATGGGGCGAATATCGTTTAGGGTAACATCGTCAAATGAATCTCGAAATATATTGGGGCAGGCAGGAGCAGAGAAATTGATGAGACCAGGTGACATGATTCTATATAATGGAGTAGATCTTATTAAAGGCAGATGTGCTTATATGGAATTATCTGAAGTCAATAGGATTAATGATTTTATAAAGAACCAACAAGGTTATTCATCTGGTTATGAACTGCCTGATCCAAATACAGAGGATCCTGGGCAGCCTAGTTCTATTGATATTAATCACTTAGATCCTTTATTTGAAGATGCTGCACGATTAGTCGTGTTCAATCAAAGTGGATCGACATCTCTAATACAACGTAAGTTTGCCATAGGATATAATAGGGCTGAACGTATGATGGATCAATTAGAAAAGGCTGGTGTTGTTGGGGCTGCGATGGGCTCAAAACCACGGGAAGTCTTAGTCTTAGATGAGGTTAGCTTAAATAACCTTTTAGCAAATCTAAGATAATATGGAATTACGAGATATTGATATACTCGCAAATGTGGTCAGAGAATAGAACAGTATATAAAGACCAAGGCCAGTGATAACTGATAGAAAAGAAAGATGTGGACTGATTATTCTTATCTAGGTCGTTTATCCGATGCCCATGATTATAAATGGTTCGGATTAAATGGACTGAACGCAAAGGATTCTTTGGCGCAATATGGAATTGCAGCCCGCTATTTGGGGGGCGAATATGAATGTTATGCGCCAGATCCTGAAGAAGATGATTGCTCTATATATTTTAAAACAACAGGAGTTTATATTGACTACTTTTTGCAGAATAGTCCGCAACTTGCTAAATTTATGTATGAGAAGAGAATTACTCTCAATGATTTCAAATTATTGGGGATTCCTGAAAAAATACATCTCCTTTGCGACTTCTTCAATATTATTGACTTGTTGGAACTAAATATTGACGAATGTTATGAAAGGGATACGATTGAACTTGATGATACTGATGATGTAAAGTCTTTAGAAGAAGAGGCCAATGATGCGTTAACGAAGAAAAAAGTCAGAAAACAGAATCCCATTTTAGTAGAAGATTTCGCGGACAAATCGTTTGTACCTTTACTCAAGGCAATACAAACCGTTGTGGAAGAATTTGGAATTGAAATAGTTTCGAAAAGTAAATTTGTGAACATCCTAGACGACTATCACGGTTTCAAAGGAATACCTGGAATAAAACGCATTTTCCATATCTTTGCTGACAATGGTTATTTATTAGATTGGACAGATGATAATATAAATATTACAGATGCCTTTATAGCTAAGACATCAAAGACTATATCCCTCAAGTATGGTTTCAATGAAGATTGGGTTAAGAATTCCATGACTGCTATACTTGTAGCTCTTGGTTATGCTACTACTGAGGTTACTACTAAGCAGGCCCCCCAAGGCACAGCAAAATATCCAAGTGATTTGCTTAATTCGTACGATTCGTATAAAGAAATATGCAGGTCATACAGATACGATGAAATAAAGAAAGATAGTTATCTCCCAGACAGGAAAGGAGTCTTATACAGTAGTGATAAAAAAGCATTGGTGAGCGGAGGGGAGTTCTCACAATCAAACTATTCCATTAGACAAGGAACAATGTATATTGCAATTAATGCTTGGGAGATTCCTTCAGAGAGTCAAACTGCAGAATTTGAGTTATATATTCCCAATTCGGTTGTTGCTATTGGTTCTTATGCTTTCTCATTTGCCTGCATCCAAAATCTAGAAATCCCTTCTTCCGTAAAAATCATCGATAGGATGGCGTTTTTCAGCAGTAAGTTTTCAAGTATTTCTCTGCATGATGGTTTGGAATATATCGGGTATGAAGCTTTCTATCAAACAAATCTCGTCAGCATAACCCTCCCCAAGACATTAAAGTATGTTGGTTATAATGCTTTCCCAGAAGGAATTGAAATTAATAATCAATCAGAGTTTCTGTCAGTAAGAGATGGGATCATATACAATCGCGAAGAGACACTTCTTATGTGTTGTACATCCAACGATGCCGTGATACATCTTCCTGACACTGTTGAAGAAATTAGCCCAAACGTATTTGATTTCAACTGGAATCTTAATAATATTCAGTTAGGTAAGTCTCTGAGAAAAATTGGTTGTCGTGCCTTCATTTGTTGTAAATATTTGAAGTCGATTATATTGCCAGAGTCATTAGAAGAAATTGGAGATTATGCTTTCAAAGGCTGTGAAGAATTGTACTCTATAGAAATCCCTCCAAAAGTAAAAAAAATCGGTTTGAATATCATCGAGAATTGCAGTTCTTTGAGTGATGTCCGTTGTCGTTCACCTTATTTTGAAGTTGTAGATGATGCGTTGTATGATGTAAAAGAAAAAAAATTGATTGCTTATTTTGGGATTGATAGAGAATATGAAGTAAAAAAAGGCACGAAGATTATCGGTGATAGTTCTTTTCGAAATATTACAAATCTAAAGAAAGTAACTCTTCCCAAATCTGTAACTTGTGTTGAGTCTTGGGCATTTAAAGATTGTACAGGGCTTGAAGAACTTAGAGTTCTTAACTCTGCCTGTGAATTTAAATTTGATGATTGTGGTATTGATGATAATAAAATAGTGAAAGGATAAATAATATGGAACTACATGAAGCAATAAAGGGAATCGTAGTCAGCAGGGGGCTGTGATAGGAGAGTTCCATTATCGTATTGGAAAAGATATAAATGGTGTGAAAGTTTAGGTTGTTTCGAAATAATTGCTTACCTTTGTAGGCGATTATGGAAAATGAATATGAGCAAGTCAATTAACATTCTGGATACAGATTATATCCAATGGATTAAGGATCTGAGTTCACGTTATCGCAGAAGTCAGATAAAGGCTGCTGTGAAAGTGAATCAGGAAATGCTTCAGTTCTATTGGGAACTGGGTAAGGATATTGTGGAGAAGAAAGCCGAGAGTCGTTGGGGTAGTGGTTTTATGAAAAATCTGAGTAGAGATTTGAAAGAAGTGAATCCTGGTGCTACCTGTTTCTCGGAAACGAATCTGCTATATATGAAGAACTTCTATCTGCTATATCAACCCTATATTACATTTACTCCACAACTTGGGGAGCAAATTGCGCAGCAAGTTATGGAGCAAAAAGAAAATGCAATTACTCCACAACTTGTGGAGCAAATACAGAATGATTTGTTTTCTGTGCCTTGGGGACACCATCGTTTTATTATTGACAAGTTTAAAGAACAGCCAGAAAAAGCATTGTTCTTCGTTCATCAGACAGTGGAAAACGGATGGAGCAGGGATATGTTGTTGAACTTCATGGGTACAGACCTCTATGAACGTCAGGGCAAGGCTTTGACAAACTTTCAACGAACATTGCCTGAAGAAACAAGCGATTTGGCTCGAGAGTTGACAAAGGATCCATACGACTTTGCATTTACTGGTATAACAGGCACATACAATGAACGTTTGCTAAAGGATAAATTATTAGGAAATATTACGCAGTTCTTGGTGGAATTAGGTACTGGTTTCGGATATTTAGGCAAAGAATATCGTTTGCAAGTCGGAGAAAGGGAGCAATTTGTAGACTTATTGTTCTACAATCTCAACCTCTCTTGTTATGTAGTCATCGAGGTGAAGATTGGAAAATTCGAGTTTGCTGATATTGGGCAATTGGGGGGATATGTGGTGGCTTGCAACCACATCTTGAGAAAAGAAGGACGCGACAATCCAACTATTGGACTGCTTATTTGTAAGGAGAAAGATCGTGTACAGGCGCAATATGCATTGGAGTCAAGTAGTCAACCATTAGCAATCTCTGAGTATGAACTGGAGAAATTCTATCCTGAGAAGGTAGAAGGTACTATCCCAACTATTGAGGAAATTGAAGCAAAACTGAGCGAAAGATTAGAAGATAGAAATGGGACAGTGTAAGTATTGTGGTGAGGATGCTGGTTTTTTCTCGCATGTACATAAGGAGTGCGAAGAGAAACATAATCAAGGGTTGACGACTCTTGAGGATGGGATACGCAGGTATTTCAGGGATGCTATCAAGATGGATGACTTGAAAAAGATTGTGGCCCAGGTGAAGCAGGAGCATTACGTGGAAGATCCCGATATTGCTGTGTCGTCAGCAAAGTGCATTGATGAGTATACAGAGAAAAGTCGCTGGCCATTCCATTCGCATCAGCTGGATCTCGTTAAGAACTATATAAATAATATAGGTGTACCATACCATGGGCAGCAGTTGGTGAGCAGGAAGGAGTCGTACATAGCATCTTTGTCCCACTTGTTATCACCAGCAGGACACATGTGTCCTCGTGACCATCCGCAATCGCGATAATCAGCAAAGGTGGCGCGAGGTGCTGGAACTTCGTTGTCTTCGTGCCAGGCACCACTTGGCCTGCGATAAGGCCCAGTAGCATGTTCAGCTGTCAGATGCCAAGCCACCCAATTGGGAATTTTGTTGTCTTTATTATAGGATACAGTATAGCCTTTACGATAAAGAATCTGTTCAGAGGTGTTTTTGAGAGGGAGGGGAATCTCCAACCTCTCAACAGTCGTCTCCTGCTGCTTGGCAACGCCTTTTAGACCAAAGGCGATGATGATGCCAAAGATGATGACAGCAAATATGGTAAACTTGTATTCCTTAAACATGCTGCAAAAATACGAAAAGGATAGCAAACGAGCAAATGTTTCGTGAAAATTTTGATCTATGTGTTATGTACTAGTGTTTCTGAGGATGATGGCTGAGGGATGATGTAAGAGGGAAGAGGGAAGATGTAAGAGGGAAGATGTAAGAGGGAATTCCTGTCGTTTTTGTCATAAATGACACCTGCATTCCTCTCGTTTTTGTAAAAGTAGCAACGTTTATTCCTCTCGATTTTATCATTAACTTATCCTTAAATATGTAATTTTTACGGGTAAAATAAAAAATCTCCGTAAGAAATTGTTGTTTCAGGAGA
>Ga0256407_10010624_pt1 | contig 12896 bp, 8 predicted proteins | sample RumenRJG_04DNA_FD_193489 | JGI IMG/M metagenome (GOLD analysis project Ga0256407, IMG submission 193489) | Bovine rumen microbial communities from Lethbridge, Alberta, Canada - RJG_04 | ecosystem: Host-associated > Mammals > Digestive system > Stomach > Rumen | place: Canada: Alberta | collected... | reverse complement strand
AAAACAAAAATTTTATCATCTTTTAAAATTTCATCTATAATTTTATTTTTTCTTGGATGAAGTGTATAAAATAATTTATCATTTTCTAATTCTTTTTCTAATTGTCTTATCATAACTTTTTCTTTTGGAAAACCAAATTTTGAAACAAAAAGGTTTTTTGGTTGTTCAATAGAATTATTTGTTCTAAATGAAGTTGAATTAGTCATATTTTTTGGAATAAATGGTAAAATTGAATTATTATCAAGTTGATTTTTATAGAAATTTATTTTTATATCTTTTTTTGGACTATAAAATAATTTTGTAGAGAATTTTTTACTTGTATAATGCTCTTTTTCTAAATTAAATTTTTTTTGATATTCATTTAACATTTTTAATTGATTTTTCTCATAATTAATTTCACCAAATTCTAATTTTATTTCTTCTTTATTATTATCTTTAATTTCAGAACGTAATTTTCTACTATTAACAGTTTCATTTGAATCAATCATTTCAATTTTAGTTTGATTTAAATTAGTTAGTCTTTGAATTAAAATATTCATTTTTTTAATACAATCACTTTTACAAATATAATAACAAGTTGGTTCTTCTTGCATAATTTCTAATAAAAATTTTAATTCTAATTTATAATATTTAACTTGTCTTGATGTTGTTTTTACATTATATAAATAATTTAATCCAAAAAATAAACTTTCTAAGCCAAGAATATCAATATTATTTACACAAAAAAGTTTAGTTTTTTGAATTTGACTTAATTTATCTTTTAAACTATGAAAATCATTTTTACATTCTAATAAAATATTATTTACATTATATTTAGGATCAGTTTCTAATTGAGCAAGATAAGATATTAAATTATGTATTTCAAATACATTTTTATTAATATAAACATCACAACATCCTTCTTTAATGAAATAAACAAATTTTGCTTCTTGCCCATCTTTAATAATAAATTCATTTTCAAATCTTTCTTCATATAAAAAATTATTTAAAAACTTTTTTTCAAAATAATGAGGAGTAAGTTTAACAAAACAAAAATTATTAATTAAAAAAGTAACTTCTTTCATAGTTAATCTTTGTTTTTCATTTCTTAAATAAGATTTATAATAATCTAATTCTAAATAACATAAATCAGTATCAACAACAGTTTTAATAGTTGCATTTCTTGTTGTTGTTTTATCTAAAGCAGTATCCCCAAAAAAAAAACTATTACCTAATTCTACAATACATTCATAATCATATGTTGTAATTGTAAAAGTTCCTGATTCTGAAGTTAAATTTCTATATTTATTAATAATTTCATTTTTAAAATTAGGTAAATTTTTTAATATTATTCTTTCATTTTTTTCAACATATTCTTTATCATTTCTTTTTTCATGATCAAAAAAAACTCCGAAATATTCAACTTTAAAACCACATAATTTTAATATATCTTCAATTGTTCTTGTTTCTGCTAATTTAATACCAATTGAAAAATAATCTTCTACTAAAATTTTCATTACTATTGAACTTATTATATCAATATCATTATAATCAATATCAAAAATTAATTTATTTTTTTCTATTGTTTTTTTTAATATATAAATTTCTTTTGTTTTTTTTAAATTTAATAAATGTTGAAAATAACCTAATCCAGTCATTTCTTCTTCTTTTGGTGTTGGTTTTAAAACTCCAACTTTCCCATTTAAAATAAGGTAAAAATTATCTGGTTCTTCTCCAATTCTAAATAAAATTGTATCTTTTTCTAAATGATAATATTTTAATTGTGCTGCACATAAAGTTAAAAGTTGGTCTAAAGATTCTTTTTTAAAATTATCCATTTTAAATTTTTCTGCTAATTTTGAATGGTCTAAAAAATATTTTATATATTGTAAATCTATCATTGATCTTTCTGATGGTGGTAATTTTATTGCTTTTATATATAAATTTGGAGGAAGTTCTGTTAATTTTCCTAAATTTTCTATTTCTTTTATTATATTATTTAAATTCTTTTTTAATTTTTGGTTATATTGAGAATTTTTATTTAGTCTTTTTGATTTTTTTGATTTTACTTTTACATGATGTGGTTTATCTGACATTATTAGTTTGTTATTTTTTAATTTCTTATTTTTTTATTTAATCTAATTTTTTATAATTATTTTTATTTTTTTTTTATTTATTTATTATATTATTAAACTACATATTATTGTTAATCCAAATACTATTCCAAAAGATATTAATGACATAATTTGATTTTTTGATTTTTCATCATTATTATTTTCAATTAAAGTAAAACTTTCTTCAGAATATTTATTAATATTCAAAACTTCTTTATTAATATTTTTTTTCTTTTCCATCAACTGATTATTAAAATTAAAAACATTATTAATATCACTATTCAAATCATTAAATTCAATAAACTTCATATCTTCATTTTTTTCATCTAAACTTAAATTTCCAAAAAATTCCCCAACCGTAATATTTCTTCCAATTTTATCAGAAATAGTAACATCAGTAGACAAAAAATCTTTTTTATTCTTAATTTCAATTAACATATCAGTAATACCAACACTAAAATTATTTTTATTTCTAATATCTTTTAAAGCATTAAAAAGTAAAAAATGAAATTTATCAACAGTTGGTCCCATAATATCACTATCATAAGAATAAGAAGAAGCTTTTTGATTTAATAAAGCAGAAGCAACAAAATAAATATTTGGTACATTTACATAATCATAAAGTGAATATCCTTCACAAGTATCTAAAATAAAAACTAATTCTTTATATTTTTGTTTAATATACATTTCATTTAAAGTTCTATTTAATTCTTCACTTAAAATTACCATTGTTCCTCTTATTTTAATAAAATTTTCTCCTCCATGTGATGTTATAATTACTATTATTTTTGAATTTTTATTAGTATTTAATTGACGGAAACTATTAAATTGATTCATTTTTCTTCCTCTTAAGATATCAAGTAATTGATAATTAGTAACATCTGTTTCTTTATAATCAATATTTATATTTTTTCCATCACAAGATTCTAAAATTTTCCCATCTACTGATAATAAAACTTTTCCTGGATATGTATTTCGAGTATCACATGAATGATATTCTGCTAAAGCTAAAATTATCTATTTTTTTAAAATTATTTTATTATTTTATTATTTTACATGCTCGTCTGGTATTCCGTTTTCTTTTAATGTATTATACATTAATAAAGAATTTGTTGAATGACGATAATTATCATAGTTATTTGATGTGTTAATTACTATTGCCCATAGATCTTTCTATTTTATTTAAATGATTTATTTTATTTTTTTTTGTTATATAAAAAGTATTTTACATCATATGGAATTATTTGTGATATATTTAGGATTATTATAAAAAGAGAAAGTATTTTTTTTTTCATTTTAATAAATTAAATAAAAAAATAATTAATTATTTAAATTTATAAATTTTATTTTAAATTTTTTATAAATATAAAAATATTTATAATATTATTAATAGTTTTGGATATTATTTTTATTTTTTTTTCTAATTAATGATATTTTTTTTTTACTGTTTTGGCCTCTATGACTACAATATTTCTGTGAAATAACATTTCCATTTTTTGTATTTTCAAAATTAGATTTATAATTATTTTGAATTAATTGTATCTCAGATGAATGATATAATGATTTATTATCTTTTAAATTTGAGTCTAGAGTACTTATACTATTATTTGAATAATATTTTTTACTTGTTTTAGTATGAATTAATATTTTATTATTTAATTTTCCATCTCTGAAATTATTTTCATTTATATTTCTTTGTTTATTATCATTTTCACTTAATAAACTAATTGTTTTTATTTTTTTTGAAATAATATTTAAAGGAATAGTTTTATATGATTTTCCACTTTTTTCTTTTTCTAAATTTTCAGTATTACATCTTTTAGGATTTTTTAATATTTCATCATTTTTTTTATTTTTATCCATTAAATAATTATTCGCATTTATTAAACTTCCATTTCTATTATTAATTAATTTAGAATTTTGCTTTTTCCTGACAATAAATAATTTTTTATTTTTCTTCTCTATTAAATTAATTTTTTTTGTTATATTTTTTATTTTGTCATTTGTATTTTTAAAAACATCACAAATGTTGATTATTTTCATATTTTCTTTTTTATTTATTATTGATATATAATCATTAAATTTATTCTCAATTGTTAAACATTCATCTGTTATTGGAAGAATATCTTCGCTTAGTTTTGAAACAAATGAAATTTGTCTTACAAGACTATTTTTTGAGTTATCTAATTCTTGAATATAATTAATATTAGAATCTAAATTTAAAAAATTACTTAAATCATTTTTTTCTTTTTCATATGATTCTATAATTTTTTTTATAGATATTGAATTTTTTAATATATTCCTTATTGGTTTATAATTTTTTTTTAATTGTTTTACCTTTATATAATGGTTATTCATTATTTTATTAATAGAAAAATTTATAAAATCTTTAAAATATAATAACATATTAAAATCAGTTTTTAGATGTTTTAAATAATATAAAGAATTGAATTTACTATAAAACATATAAAAAAATTCAGTACAATCGTTATATATTACATTATCTTTGAAAATAGATACAATTCTTTTATTTTGATTAAAAATTATATCATTAATTTTCTTATTATTATAAACTTTTTGAGTTATATTATGTTTTAATAAATTCATTTTCATTATCAATTTTCTAGTTTTCATTATAAAAAATAATAACAAAGAAAATATTATAATATTTTTTCATTTTTAAAAATAAAAAAATAAAATAATATTTTATAAAAAATTAATAAAATGAATTTCAATAAATATAAACAAGAGCAAATAACAAAAATAAATAATAAAAATTATATAACAAATTATACAACAAAAACAAAATCAAAATCACAAATACAACAAATAAAAAATAGAACAAATACTACAAATCAATTTAACAATACAGATTTATTATTCAATATATCATTAAATAATTCAAATCAATATCAAAGTTTTTCAAATGATGAGAATAAACAATATGAAGGTACAAAAGATTTACAAAAAATAATTGGAACTCAATCTCCAGTTCAAAAAAAAGAAAATTTAACTGAAAAAAGTGATTATAGAAATAATATAAATGATAAATTATTATTTACATTAAAGACACTTGATTTGGAAAATTTATTAAATGAATTTAATATGAATTATATTACTTTTAAAGATATTTTTTTCTTAAGTAGAGATGACTTAATAGAAATGAAAATACCAATTGGCCCAAGAAATAGAATTTTATATTTTGCTGAAGAATACAAAAAAAATGCAGTTAATTATGATTTTAATGAATTAATTGATTTTTTTCAAAATCATAAAGAATTTATAATTAATAATCATTATAATTTTAAGATTTATTATAATAATAATAATATAAGAGATAATAATATGATTGAAGAACCTCCCATTCCAATGTCTAAACCTTATCAAATTTTATTTAATAATATTAATAATAAAAAAGATTTTGATAATAATAATTTTTGTGATAATATTAGTTTTGTTAATTGTAATAATAGTAATAATCAAAATAATGTTAATAATAATTTTAGATGTGATATTTTAAATAGTCCTAAAACAAATTCTTCTAAAAAATTTATAAAAGATAAAAAAAATGATATTCCTGTTCCTATTAAAGTTAATAATAATCAATTAAGTAATAATTGTAATAATGAAAATTTTATTAGAAAAGGTAGTTATAGACAAAAATCATCTTCACTTGTAAATAAGGAATTTAAATTAAATGATATAGAAATATATAATGATGAGGAAAATGAAAATAATTTAATTTATGATAGTATTTTAGATTCAAATAAAAAAAATAATTCAATTGCTAGAAATAATACAACTTCAGCAAAAAATGATACAAATAATAAATATAATAATAAAAGTAATAATTATTCAAAACAATCAACTATGAATAGAAGTAATTCTTATAGTGTTCAAAGTAATAGTTCAATGAATAATAAAAATAAAGTCACTTCTCAAGTATTAAAAAATTATGAAAATATTTTTTCTGAAATTGAAAATTTCCAAAGTCAATATGAAAAAATGAAAGAAAAAAGTGAAGAAAGAAATAATAAGATTAACAGTCTTTTACATAGAAGAAATATTCATGAAATAGAGAAAATTAAAAAGCAATTAATGGTAAATAATAATTATAAAAATAATAATAAAATTAATAAATTAAATAATAATAATATAGAGAATATGATATTTATTAATGAAAAAGATTTATTAAATGAATCTGAAAGAAATTTAAATGATGAATTAGGAAAAGTATATCAAATAAAAGATAATATTAATTAAAAAAAACAAAATCTCAAAAAAAAAACTATTAAAAACACACATTTATTCAAAAATTCATTTGAAAATAAAAATAATTTAAAAAAATATAAAAATAATATAAATAAAAAATAATAATTAAAAAAAAATAAAAATTAAAATCCAAAACAAAAAAAAATCTATTTAAAAAAAAAATGGCATCAATCCAATTAATAAATCCTAAAGCAGATCGCCTGTACAAAAGTCAAGCATTAACAATGAACATAAATGCATCAAAAGGTCTCCAAGAAGTCCTTCGTACAAACTTAGGTCCATCAGGTACAAATAAAATGTTAGTAGGAGGAGCAGGTCAAATAAAAATAACAAAAGATGGTAACGTCCTTCTCCATGAAATGCAAATAGTACATCCAACAGCACAAATGATAGCACGTGCTTCTACAGCTCAAGATGATATTGTTGGTGATGGTACATCATCAAATGTACTTTTTATAGGAGAATTAATGAAACAAGCAGATAGACAATTACAAGAAGGTATTCATGTTAGTCATGTTGTTGATGGTATTGAATTAGCTAAAAAGGAATCTTTGAAATTTTTAGATACTATTAAATATAAACCTGAAAATATTGATAGGGAATTTTTATTAAATGTTGCTAGGAGCTCTTTAAGGACTAAATTAAATGAAAAATTAGCTGATCAATTAACTGAAATTGTTACTGATGCTGTTTTAACTGTTAAGAAAGATAATAATATTGATTTACATATGGTGGAAATTATGCATATGATACAACAAATGAGTTCTGATTCCAGATTAGTTAAAGGATTAGTTCTTGATCATGGTGGTAGACATCCTCAAATGCCAAAAAAATTAGAAAATTGTTATATTTTAAATTGTAATGTTAGTTTAGAATTTGAAAATACTGAAGTACATTCTAAATTTGTTTATTCATCAAGTGAACAAAGAGAAAAATTAATAGCATCTGAGCATAAATATACTGATGATTTATGTATGAAAATTATAGAATTAAAAAGAAAATTATGTGATAGTGAAGAAGGTAAAAAAGCAAATAAACACTTTGTTGTAATTAACCAAAAAGGTATAGACCCACTTTCATTAGATCTTCTTGCAAAAGATGGTATCCTTGCATTACGTCGTGCAAAAAAGCGTAATATGGAAAGAATAATATTAGCATGTGGTGGTAATGGTGTAAATAGTTTTGATGACTTAACTGAAGCAGATTTAGGTTACTGTGATCGTGTTTGGGAAGAATCATTAGGAGATGATAAATATACTTTCATAGATGGAGTCAAAAACCCATTTTCATGTACAATATTAGTAAAAGGACCAAATGGTTATTCAATAGCACAAGTTAAAGATGCAATTCGTGATGGTTTAAGAGCAGTAAAAAATGTATTTGATGATGATGGTGTATTACCAGGTGCAGCATCATTTGAAATTGCATGTTCTGATATGTTAAAAGAATATTCTAAAAGTGTAGAAGGAAAAAAAGTTTTTGGTGTTAATGCTTTTAGTGAAGCTCTTCTTATTATTCCTAAAGCAATATGCGAAAATGCTGGTGTTGATCCACAAGAAGCTATTGTTAATGCTGCCAAAGCTTATAGAGATAATAAGAAGTTAATGGGAATTGATTTGAAAAATGAAGGGAAACCTGTTAATCCTATTGATTTAGGTATTTTTGATAATTTCTGTGTTAAGAAAAGCTTTTTGAATATTGGACCTGTTTTAGTTCAACAGTTACTTATGGTAGATGAAATTTTGAGAGCTGGAAGACAAATGGGAGGAAATAAACTTAATCAATAATTTTTTTTGGTTTTTTTTGTTTTATTTATTAATATGTTTTAAAATGATTTTTTTTTATATTTTTATAATTATATTTATAATATTTTTTTGAATTTTGAAAAAATTGAAATAGATTTGAAATGAAATAATTAAGGAAAATTAAATAATTTTAATATTTGTTATTTGTTTTATTATCTTAATTTTTATTTATTTTTTTTTAGCAGCTTTCTTCTTATCTTCTTTGGTTTTTCTTTCATTAATCTCTTTTTTATTTAATTCTATAATAACAATATTAAAATAATAATTTACCTTGAGGGATGGAAGTTTTAATTTTAGAAGCTTTCTTTTCATCATCAATTTTTAAAGTATATAAATATTTTGGACATCTTAATTTGAATTTAGTTCTTCTATTTTTTGTTTTAATTGTAATACTTTTTGCAATTGCTTTAATTTTTGTTTTTTCATCTCCTCTTAAGTAAAGTAAAAATGTTTTGATATCAGAACCTAAATTTTTTGGCTAATTATAAATTATGAATAATCTTACCATTTATTGTATCTAGAAAATGAAATTAAATAATTTTAATTTATTAAATAATTATTAAGTTTTAAAAAAATTAAATTAATTAAAATTATATTAATTAGATGCTATTAAAAAAATCAAAAATATAAAAAATAAATTAACAGAATAATAAATGTCAGAAGAAATATTATCAAAAAAAACATTTAATAATGAATTAAACACATCTATTAAATCACCTTTTATAAAGAAAAAATCACTACCAGACAATTTAGGAAAACCAAAAGAACCAAGAATAAGTATTAAAATAGATAAATTAGTAAAAATATTAGTAAAAGGATTAATTCACAGAGCTTTTCCAGGTGAATTTGAAGAAGAAGACCCTGATCCTCATTTTGAAAAATATTCAATTATTCAAAATAAAACTTTTTTAGAAAATGCAAAAAAATATTTTAGTAACAATCATAAAAAAAAAAGCAAATTAAAATCAAAAAATCAAGATTATGAAGATTTAATAACATATGCAATTAATATTATAAAATCATCTAATATAAATATTGAAGAAAGTGAAAAAGTTTTTGACTTTTTATACAATTTAAATCCATTTTCATCAAATTTAATGAAGATAAAAAATGATTCAGACGCATATGCAAAATTACTTTTGAAATTAATTTATACATTCAAATATGAAAATCATAAAAAAGATTATTTAATATATAGATTTGATGATACATCTGATAAATTTTATTTAATTGTAAAAGGAGAAATAAATTTTCTTGCACCAAATGAAGAAATAATTGAATTAACAATTGAAGAATATTTAATTTATTTAATGAAATTAAGAAGTAGTAATGAAGAATTTTTACTTTCTCAAACTATTCAAAAAAATATTGATAAGTTTCGATTATCAGAAAAAGATTTTGATATGTGGATTAAAAGAGCTTATTCTACTATTAATAATAGAAAATTAAGACAAAAAGAAAAAGAAAAAAGATTAGAAGAAGAAAAAGAAAGAAAAGTTCTTTTATTAAGAAAAAAAAATAAAGAAGAAGATAAAAATGAAATAGATGAAAGTGATGAGGAAAAAGAAAAAAAAGAAGAAGAAAAAGAAAAAGAAAAAAAGAAATTTGGTTTATTTAAAAGAAAATTTCTAATAGATGTTCCTCCTTTAGATAATGAAGAAGAGATAGAACTTTCAATGAAATTAGAAAAAGATATAAAAGAAACATTTATTCATATTCAAATGTCTTCAGTTTTATTTAAAAAATATTCATTAGGATTTGCAAATGAAGTAAACTCAAATGATTATATGAAAAGAATTTTACCAATTCATTTAAATTATGGTAATAGATTAGTAAAAAAATTTGAATTTAAAATATTTAAATATTACATTACTAGAACTTTAAATGAAGGAAATTATTTTGGTTTAATTCATGTAGATTCTTCTTATAATAATGATGGAAATAAAAGAGTTGAAACTGCTATTTCTAGTAGTGATTGTGATTTATTCTATTTAAGTAAAATTGATTTTAATGATTTACTTTTAGATACTTATGAAAAAGGAAGAAAACATTTACTTTCTTTTCTTTTTAATTTAGGAGTTTTTCAAAATTTAAATTTACCTCTTTTTATGAAAAATTATACTCAATTTTTTGAATATCATAAAATTGAATATAAGGAAGTTTTATTTAAACAAAATTCACTAATTACAAGTGAAAATAATTATGTTTATTTTATTTATAAAGGTTGTTTTGATTCAATTGCAAAATTAAGTATTAAAGATTTGGATATTTTATTAAATAAAACATCACTTTATTATAAATTAGATAAAAAAGAAACTGAAAAAATAAAAAATTTTAAAGAATATTATACAAAATATGATATTAAATTTGATTCTTTTGGTGAAGGTGATATTATTGGATTAAGTGATTGTAAATATAAAAATAGATATTTATATAATGTTTATTGTAGTTCTTCTAATGCTGAAGTTTATAGAATTCATTATAATTATTTAAGATTAATGATGGGAATGGATAGTGTAATTCAAGAAAATTTTCAAGATTTTGAAAGTATTAAAATTACTATTTTTTATAAAATGGTTCTTAAACAAAGAGAAGCAAAAATTAATTTTCTTAAATTTAAAAATCATGATAATATAATATTAAATGAAAATAATATTAATAATCTTGTAAAAGTTAAAATTTCAAAAAGATTAAATTCTGCAAGTGTAGTATCAAATAATTTTAAACTTCAAAGTAAAAAAAAAAATAATTATAGGAAATCTATATTATTCAATTATTTGAATCCAAAAACTATAATATCATTAAAAAAACAAAATGATGAATTAATCATAAAAGAAAATTCTTCAAATTCAAAATTATTTTCAAATAGACTAAATAAAAAAAATATTTCATCAGAACCTTCATTTAGACAAACTGTAAATTCTACCTATTCAATGTATAATAATAATATTTCATCAAAAATAAATAATACATATCAAAATATTAATAATTCAACTAATACTATAAATTCAAAAAATACAATGAATTCAAAAAATACAATGAATACAAAAAATACAATGAATTCCAAAAATACAATGAACACAAAAAATACAATTGATTCTTTTGAAAATAAAATTTTAAATAATAATATTAATATAGTAATTAATTCTAATGATAGTAAGAAAACATGTATTAAAAAAAAAGATGATATATTGAATGATATAAAACAAGTCTCAAATTCTATTCAAGATAAGAATTTCCAAAATATAATTATAAATGAAAAGGAGAAAATAAAATTAGGAAAAAAAGAAAAACCTCAATTTATTAATTTATTAATGTATGATAACTTTGATAAAAGTTTTAATACATTAAATTATTATAAACCTAAATATTATGATTCAAAATCTCCTTTCGTAAAATATCATTTATTGCTTAATAATGGGATTATTGAAGCAACTAAAAGTATTAATAATACTAATACATATACTGATAAATATTCAGGAAAAAGAAAAACAAGAAATTATGATAGTTCTATTAAAAAATATATTTTATTTTCAAAATAATAAAATTTTTTTTTCTTTCATTAAATATTAAATATTTTTAATATAATTTCAATTATCAATTTATATTAAAATTTTTTTACAATAATTCAAAATAAAAATAAAAATTGTTTTTAAAAATGTTATGGATATTTAATTTAATAAAATATATTTTAGAAAATTTATGTTTCATCACAGCATTAGTTTCATATTTTATATTTTTTTTATTAACAGATGAAAAAAGAGAAGATTATAAAGAATATACAAGTGTAACAAAATCAGTATTAACTTTTTATATATTTATATTATTAATAATACTTTTATTTAATTCTCTCTTTCCAAAAATAAAATTAAATTTTATATCAAAATATATAAAAATAATAGAAAATCAAAAAATAAAAACAGGAATATTATTTTTATTAGGAATAATATATTTTGCATCAAATAATAAACCACAATTACTTTCAGGAATGTTTTTTTTTGTATGTGGATTTGCAATGTCAATTATAGAATTACTTTTTGATTGTACAATATTAACAAATGAAGAATTAAATTCTCATAATTCTTCAGCTGATAATTCAAAAATTCAAAGTAATCAAGTTGAAATTGAAATGAAAAAAGATACAAATCCTTATAATATTCCAGAAGATTTTTAAATTTTTGTTTATGTTTTTAAAAATTAATATAATAATTCTTTTCTTAAGTGTTTTATTTTTTTATTTATAAAAAAAATAAAGAAATTTAAAATTATATCTTTTTCAATATTAAAAAAAATATTTTATTTATTTAAAAATAATGGAATTTGATTTATTACATCCTGATCCAGTAATTGAAAATCAAAAACATAAATTAAAAAAATTAGTTCAAAAACCAAATTCGTTTTTCTTAGATATTAAATGTAAAAATTGTAAAGGATTAGTTCATACTTTTTCACATGCACAATCAATTATTAAATGTAAAGAATGTGGTGAAGTTCTTGCAACTCCAAAAGGAGGTAAATTAGAATTAAAACAGGGTGTTCATATTAGAAGAAAAGGAGAATAAATAATATTTATTTAATTTTTTTTATTAAAATTCGGTTTTTTAAAGTAAATTATTAAATATATGTGGTTATTTATATTATTTTTTAGTTTTTTTTTATTAATTGTTATTAAGAAATTTTAAATAATATTAAAATAAATATATTTATTTAATGTTTTTTTTAAATT
>Ga0256407_10010620_pt1 | contig 12898 bp, 9 predicted proteins | sample RumenRJG_04DNA_FD_193489 | JGI IMG/M metagenome (GOLD analysis project Ga0256407, IMG submission 193489) | Bovine rumen microbial communities from Lethbridge, Alberta, Canada - RJG_04 | ecosystem: Host-associated > Mammals > Digestive system > Stomach > Rumen | place: Canada: Alberta | collected... | reverse complement strand
GTAAGGAGATTTAATGCCATATTAATGGGTGGTATTAGTCAATTTTATACGTTGAAATATTTTGATTAATTAACACGTATAATCATATAGATACAAGTCAATATGAATAGGACACTACACCAGCAGTAAGACTTGCCCGTAGCTCCGCCCTTTGACCAAGCAGTCACATGATCGGCATCCATATCAGAGAGTTTGTATAACCGAATGAGTTGCCTGTTGTAAACTCTCAAGGCACAGTATGGACTGTAGGAGACTCCACTCGGCCCATATAGACCTTTTCCTTTCAGCTCGTTTTATACGAACCCTTGCAGATGTCGGCTATTGTGATGTATGTTCGGAGAGTCGTATTCATATACTTCTATTTTTTAGCGAAGAAATTTTACTGCTACCCAAACTTCTTTGCCGTTGTCAAGACGTATTTTGGCTTTATCGAATCCTAAATCCGTAACAACGCCTATTGTACCTTCACGAAGGGTTCCTGATAGACCAAGAGAAATTAAATTAACAATTCCTTCTTGATCATGGGCAACGACATAATGTACCATCTTATCGTAAGAATCTTCATCGGCAGCCCAAGGACAATCGGTATTCACTGTCACCTTACCGCCCATCTTAACACCTTCAGAAGAATCGTCGTCATACAATGGTTCTTCGCTTGTATAAGATTCCGAATTAATTTCTTCGGAAGAATCATTGTAATACGTTGAATCTACACTTGCAGAAGGTTTCTCATTGTCGTCTCCAGAACAATCTTTCACCACAATAAGATAGATTCCCAAAATCGCCAAAATAGACCAAAATACTTTTTTCATATTTTTTGTTTTTTTGAATTAAAATACAAGGCATGGACTTGAATGTAAAATTTATCTCCAATTGCAATCAGCTTTATCTTTACGTCTGGTAACAGATCTGAACAGAGCACTTCGCCATATAATCTTTCTCATTACCAAACTTCGGTATAATGGTGAGACTGCAATTTTGATTTTTCTCACTGATTAGCTTATAGGCTTTCGTTGACAATCTCTTTCCCGAATGGAGCCAAAGCCAGTCGCATCAACCGGAAGTGCATCTTGCCCCATGGGATGCCGACAATGGTAATACAAAGCAGCAAGCCGAATCCAAGATGAGTAAGTGCTATCCAGACACCACCGACAAGGAACCAGAGAACATTCATAAATGTATTAAGACAACCACTGTCCTGAGTCTTGTCAACTATGTGTGACCCGAATGGCCATAATGCGAGTATGCCAAGACGCATGGTGGCAATCCCGAAGGGTATTCCGATGATAGTTATCATCATCAAGAGAGAAGAGACAAAATACTCAATGGCGATGCCAAATCCACCAAAGATAAGCCAAACGATGTTTCCTAAGAGCTTCATAAAAATAAGAATTATGTTGTTTCTTCGTTGTCGATGATAAAGAACCCAGCCTCCGATGGATGGTCGAGAATCATCGCATTAGGATCTTCCTTGAGGATGAGCCATATCATCCATAGGTCGCCTGCGGCACCACTGATATAAATTAGTCCCAGCAACAACAACTCAATATTGCCAATGAAAAGAGAACTGACAGCCGGAATCAGCCCCACAAAGATAAATGGCGTGATGGCTCCCCAGATATAATTGTTGCGTGGCATCGGCTCGGAGTAATGGCAATAGGGAGTAAGATATTTCCACATCACGCCGAAACTGACAGGTTTGAAGCTGCGATTAACCAGTCCCCAAGTAAGCCCATGGATACCTTCATGAAGTGGCACTCCCAGAACCAATGCAATGAGAAAAGCGATCGAGAACGTGGAGTTCTGAACTATCTCTTTCCACGTCCATAGCAGGAAGAACGGCACGCAGAATACAACTGCTGACAGGACAAACAGAAGTATGGCGAATTTGCTCGCAGCTATGATGTCTATAGATACTTTTCTTAGCATATGCTGAATGTCGGGTGAACTGTTTGCAAAGGTAATGAAAAATCACTGAATGAAAGAAACATGATGTCCAATATTTGATGAATGACAAGGATTGACTATCTTAACAGTGCGATGACTTGCAAGAAGATTGAGTCTATTGAGAAAGGTTCGATTCCCTCACATCAAAGGTTCAATTTAGGGTACCGAGAGTTCGAATCCTACCCGGGATTTGAACCCTCTATTAGAACCCCATTAGGTTTCCATGTTATACACGTCTTTGATAAAGGTGGCTGTAAATTTGGAAAAGAACTCTCTACCCTATATAGGTATAAGGATGATTATCATGCAGATAGGTATGTAGCAGAAATCCGCCTCGGACGAAAATCAGACGAAATAAGGACGAAAAACCTGATAAAACATTTGCCCGTATAAGGAGAAAAGACTATCTTTGCAATCTCAAAGAGTGTTCTGCTACATTACGCTACAAGAAAATACTATTACGCTACAATATATATTGTATCTAATAGCTTGATTTTCAGCAAGGCTACATTAGGCTACAGAAATCAGAGGCATATAAGGCCAGTGGTAAATCTGATTTTTTGTTGTCATGATATGCCGTAGAACGTATGAAAGAGCATGATTGGGCATAAAGCGCAGTTAAGGCGATAAGATTTTTCTTCATGGTCGCCTTTAAGGTTCAAAAGAGTGGGGGTACATCCCTGCTGGGCAGTAAGAGGAATGTTCTAAAACGCCAGTCACGTCGATGTTTGAAATATTAATATAAGTTAATCAGATTGTTTAACCCTGCTGATTATCAGCGATGTAAGAGGGCTTGTCCATAGACGATAGCCGGACGATAGAGGTCCAAATGGCGATTTTTGCGAAAAATGGGCATCTGATTATCAACGAGTTACGCGGGATGGTAGTTGTAGAATGAGTCCTGCCTCCGCAACTATAACGTCCAAAGTCGTTGACAGTCAACACTTCGGACGTTTTCCGGTTTTAAAGCCGGACACTTTTCAGACGACACTTTTCAGTGGCATTGGTTGCGGAGTGCGAACAATGTAAAAAAATGTCTCACTTAGACAAAGAGCTTATTTCATCAAAATGTATTGTTCAGTTTACCCTTCCACGGCTCCACAAGGGTAAGCAGTGGTATGTGGATTTCTTCGCCTACGACCCGGCAAGAGTCTGACTTTTTCAGCTGCTTCATGGCCGCATTCACCTCTCCTACACTGGCCGTGCCCATGTTGGAGAGCGTGTTGATGGTTTGGGCGACTTTGGACTCATACGTCTTGACACTATCTGTAGCTTGTTTGATTTTTTTTTGGCATCTTGCTTTGACCAGCTGCCGTTGTTTTTTCAAGGCATCGCCCTTTTTTTCTTGAGATCTTCCACTTGCTTCTTTAACTTCTGAAGCTCATCCAGCGCCAGCTTTGAGTTGAGAGAAACGATGGTTTTCTGTGTGTTACTTGTTGCCATAGCCATGAGCCGCATGAATCTCTACGGCATAGAAAACTGGTTTCTGGCCTCTTATCGCCGTTTCTCGATGCTTGTCAATCACCGCTTTAAATCGTCGTGCGCCATGGTTCCCGGGAGAATACCGGATACACGACTCCGTACAGCCGGCAGCCCCTAAACTTGAAAACTCCGGGCACGCTCCCTTTGTTCACTGTATTTGGATAGAGACCACCCACGGGGCCCGTCCATAGTTCCAGGATTTCACTATATTTGGGTATTGTAAAAAAACAAGAAGTTCTTACCTTTGCATCCCGATTAAAACAAAACAAATATGAATCGAAAGAGCAACATCCTTCTTTTGTCGTTGTTAACTATCTTTTTCAGCTGGCAGACGACAAAAGCACAATCCCTTGCAACGGACGACTCTCAGCAGGACTGTCCATGTATTGTGACGGACGCCACACGCTTCTGTGGCGAATGCCATCCGATCACATGACAAACGCCAACTAACTTCAGTTCACTCCCACACCCTCATCGAGTACGCGGCCTTAACCCACATCGCAGGTATATCTCATGTAACTAATTGATTTTCAGCATTGACATTTTATTGAAGATAGCATCTTTGTTCTCATATCCCCAATACAGTTCTACGAGTGCTCCCAGACGATACACCTCGTTATTGCCGTCGCGTCCGCAGACGGTCAGTGTATATTCGCCGTTCTGAGCCTTCAGTGCTTCGTAGTGTTTCTCGTCGCCCGGCAGAATCATGGCACCGCAGATCCGCCATCCATGCTGTAAGGGAATCTTCTAACAGACGTGATGTCATAAATTTGAGATGGTCACGATGGAAATTGCCTACACAAAAGTGGAGAATGCCTGCCTTGATGGTGTTGCGATCATAGGAATGATTGTTGATAGCCTTTGTTGCCATAGTTCTTTAAAAGTTTTTATAAATTTAGTACATGGTGAAAAGGGCGCCGGCATGGAGTTTTAAACCAAACAGGCACGGCATGCCAGCGGCACCTTGGCCGAGTCCGCCACAGAGACCGTCGTAGTGCCGTACACCTAAATAAATCCGAGCATGGTGCCTTGGGCATGCTTTGGGACTCAAGGATTTCAATGAGAGCATGAATCTGCCCAGACTGATTCTACTCCATTCATACGGAGACGCTGAGGCGGGGAAGCGGATGGGAGCATGGCAGGAAATAACAGCAAATGAATGATTTTTTTAGGTCCAATGGGTAGGTTGACCGAAAAAATTACTATTTTTGCAGTGTGCAAGCAGGTAGAAGGGCCTCCGCCTGACAGCTACGGCCACAACAACAAACCCTACAATCGATGACTCACCAAGCAACAGAATATCCTCTCCCAACGCTCCTTTGGCACTGGCTCAGCCGGTACGGCCTCAGGGCCACGCTCGCCCTACTGCTGCTCCTGCTACCCGCGGTGTGCCGGTCGGCCGACACGACCGACCCCGCCACCAAGCGGGCCATTGAGAAGATATACTCCTACTCCTTCTTCGACATGAACCGCGCCCTGCTCACCCTCAACCGGCTGCGCAGCGAGAAGCGCATCGACACCCACCGCGCCGACAAGATCGAAGGCGATCTCTTCCTCAACCAAGGCAACTTCTTCGAAGCACTGAAATTCTATAAGCGCGTGCTCTACAGCGACGAGGCTGCACGCGACCCAGGATTGCAGATGAGAATCATCCGCATGGTGCTGCTCTGCTACGACAGCACCCACAACCTGCAGAAGATGGACTACTACCAAAGGAAGCTGGAGCAGATGGCATACCAGGCCAACGACACCGCCATGAGGGCCGTGGCCCTCTTCAACAAGGGCAAGATGGAACACTACATGGGGCGAAAGGCCATCGGCTGCCAACTGATCAGAAAGGCCGCGCAGACCATGGAGCACTCGGGGATGAAGTCGCGCATCAACGAAACCTACTACTACCGCATCACACTCATCGAACTGCTGCAGCAAGACGGAGCCTACCCGGCGGCACGCGCCGAGTTGGACCGCCTTGCCCGCTTCATCAATACCAACATGAAGCGCGCCGGCTTCGACCCGTCAATCGCGAAGAGCGTGGAGCGCGACCTCGACGCCCACCGGGCCGTGGTCTATTCAAAATTGGGGATGAGGGCGGAGGCCGCACGCAGCTACGCCGACTTCATGAGGGCGAGCGACGTGATGGAGTTCGACTTCAAGTGCATCATGCCCTACCTCACCGACAACCACCTCTACGACGACATCATCAGCCTCTCGGCCCAGCGATTCGAGAACCTGCGCAAGTCGGGCTACGACGCCTCGGCTGACCTCTGCTACGTGTTCAAGTCGATGGGCGACGCCTACATGCACAAGGCCAACTACCGCGAGGCCGCCGAGGCCTACCTGCGCCTCGACTCCATCAGGCAGCGGCAGCAGACGGCCGAGGAGCAGAGCGCCATCGACGAGCTGACGACCAACTACGAGACCAATCGCGAGCGACTGGAAATGGAGCGTAGCATGGCACGGCTGAAGATAGAGTGGATTGTGGGCACAGCCTTGGCCGCCATGTTGGCGTTGTCATTCATCGCCTGGCGCGAGCGGCGCAACGCCCGCGTGATAGCGAAGAAGAACCAGTGGATGGCCCACTACATCGACATGAGCCGGAAGCGGGAGGAGCCACCCGCGTCAACACTCACTCCCGACAAGGCTCCAGCCACGGAAGAGGATTCCGAGGAGAGGCTATTCGAGCGGCTGCGCCAAACCATCATCGACGAGAGGCTCTATCTGGACCGTGACCTCTCGCGCGAGGTGCTGCTCGAAAAGGCCAAGGTGCCAAAAAACAAGTTCGCCAAACTCTTCCGCATCTACGCCAACACCACCTACAGCAAATTCATCAACGACCTACGGCTCGACTATGCCGTGGGAATGCTCAAACAGCATACCAACTACACCATCGACGCCATATCCGCCGAGTGCGGCTTCACCTCGGCAAGCACTTTCTACACCCTCTTTTCCCAACGCTTCGGCATGACACCCTCCGAATACAAGAAGGCCATTAGCAAGGACCAACACGATAATTCATAATTCATAATTCATAATTTTGGCTCGCGCGAACATTTTCAATGCATAATGCATAATTTTTTGGCTCGCGCGCCCCCCTTTCAATGCATTACCCTTGTTCCACATGGCAATTATGAATTATACAATGCATTTCCCTTGCTCCGCATGGCAATAATGAATTATGAATTGTAAAAAAGCCATTGTGTGACTTTTTAAAATAACAAAGTGACAATTTAGAACAAAAAAGCCGCTCTTATTGTGCGATTTTTGTGATATCTTTCTTAAATTTGCGGAGACACAAGCCAACCTAACAATGCATGCAGGACAATTTGGAAGACGGCCCTGCCTTGACAAAAAAAACGACAAAGGCCATCAGGGAATGACTTTTCGAGTAAACTCACATAATTTACCATTTTCAAAAGATTCCGTTATGAGGAAATTATTACTTATTCTAACCGTATTGCTGGCCGCGCTTCCATCGCGAGCCCAGACAGACACCCTCACGTTGGGCTACTGCAAAGGACAGATTGCGGCCAAGGGCCGGACTACCGCCCAAGGCAAGAAATGGATCTCGGGTGCCATCCGCCTCACATCTGTCACGCTGAGCCCCTTTGTCGACAACAAGATTGTGGGCGTGAGAGTGGGACTCTGCTCCCGCGTCAACATCGACTCGCTCCAAGTATGGGTGCGCACCACAGCCACGGGCGAGAACCTCGCCGAGGGTATCATCACGGCGCGCGACCAGCCTCGCATCGCCAAGGGATGGAACAGCGTGATGCTCAACGTTCCCATCGACATCTCCACCGGGGATGAGTTCTTCGTCGGCTTCAGCTACAAGCAGCGCGGCTCCACGAGCGCCATCTCCGTGGTGGGCAGCGCCACACGCAATGCCTGCTATCTCGACGAGAACGGAACCGGAAAATGGTATGACCGCTACAAATACGGCTGTCTGAGCGTGGAGGCCGTGGTGGCCGGTGACAACCTGCCCAAATACGACCTCGCCCTCTCGGCCCCCGTGGGTATCTATAATCCCAAGACGGGCAAGCTGAACATGACGGCCAAGGTGTACAACAACGCCACGCGCCAAGTGGAGGGCTTCACTATCCAAACGCAAATAAGCGGTATGGAGCAACCTTCGATCAACCATATCAGCCAATGCGTGAAGCCGGGAGAGAGCATGGAGATCAGCTATGAGACCATGCCCGACGCCACCACCATCGATGGCTCTAACCTGATAACAGCCACCATCAGCTCCTTGGACGACTATGACGACAACGACAAGAGCAACAACCAAGCCTCGACGACCATCGCATTCAAGCAGAACCTGCTGATTGAAGAGTTCACCACCGAGAACTGCCCCAATTGCCCGCGCGTGGCCGGCTATCTGCGCGATGTGCTGGACCTCGACAAGTATCAGGGCCAGGTGTTCGCCGCCGCCCATCATGAGATGTACTACGACGACTGGCTCACCCTGCAGCAGAGCGTGGTGGACGGCACGCTGACCCCCACCGACATCTACAGCTACGCCATGCTCTACAACGACAAGGGCACCTACGCCCCCGCCCTGATGTACAACCGCCAGCCCTGGTTCACGAGCAACACTGGCAACGACACGCCCGTGGCCCTGCCCAGCTCAAGCGCCGAGATTCAGAGCTTGCTCGACTATGCCTTGGCCCTACCCGCAAACGCCGCTATCACCTCGCTCACCGCCCGCTATGGCGACAACGACACCACGGTGGTGGTCAGCGTGGAGGGCATCTGCAACAGCTCGGCCGCTATGGGGCTCAACGTCACGGTGATGCTGACCGAGGACAACATCGACGCACATAACCAGGCGGGCTATGGCGAAGGCTTCGTGCATCAGCACGTGTCGCGCGCGCTCAACAATGTATGGGGCGTGCCGGTAACCATGAACGGCAACCGCTTCAGCTACCAGGTGGCCATGGGGCTTAACTCCCACTACTTCAAGAAAATCAGGACGGGCTCGTGGGACGAGGCTTACCGCAACTGGAAGAAGGACAACATACACATCATCGCCTTTGTAAACACCAAGTCGTCGTCGCCCACAGGCTGCGGCATCCTCAATGTGGAGAGCATAGACTTCAGTGCCGTGACAGGTATCGCCCACCCCGCGGCCACTGGAACCGGATTCGGAGTGGCCCGCAAGGATCTCTACAACCTCAATGGCACCAAGGCCGGAGCCAGTCCCGCACCGGGAGTCTACATCGAGCGCACCGTCTACAGCGACGGCCACACCACATCCCGCAAAATCATCAAATAGAAAAGTAAAACAACGAAAAACATAGCTATATGAAGAGCAAGTCAACAACCCTCAAGGCCATCCAGGCCGCAGTGGTGATGCTATGCCTCTCGCTGGCCTCGCTGGCCCAGGGACGTTACAGCGTCAACGACAACGGCATCCGCGTAAAGGCCGACGGCACACCGACAGCGCAGCAAAGCAAGCGGCCGCTGTTCGGACCGCGCCCGCTGAAGAGACTGCAGAGCGACGTGAAGCACTCCCCACTCAGCCGTATGGTGCCCAACAACACCAAGCGGCAACCGCTGCTGACCACCCCAGACGGAGTGCAGTTCATGGGTGTGGTGGTATTCGCCAACTCGTGGCAGGAGTTTGGAGCCGTAGACGACGACCCCTACTACGTGGCCCAGTTCACCGACTCCACAAGAATGAAGCTGCAGCACGTCAAAGCCGACCCTCACTTCAATGCCAACGGCGGTGGCGTGATCCACGACGGCGTGTTCCGCTTCATCACCTATTTCGACGCCACGGTGATGGTGGCCGGCTCCTTCTACGAGTACGACACCAACACCTGGGAACAGTTGCGCTACGAGGACGTGACCGACCAGCCGGAGATGTATGCCTTCGACACCGACCTCGACCGCACCACGGGGCGCGTCTACGGCTGCTTCTACAACGACAGCTATATAGGCTATGAGTTTGGATGGATAGACTACGACAACTTGGAGCAGCACAAGATCGCGGACCTCGACAAACTGCTCGTCACTATCGCAGTCAATAGCAAGGGCAACGTCTACGCTATCAGCATCGACGGCGACCTGTGCCGGGTGGACAAGTACACGGGCAAGGTGACCGTGGTGGGCAATACCGGACTCTCGCCCTATTATGTGCAGAGCGCCACGTTCGACAAACGCACCGACAAGCTCTACTGGGCAGCCTCATTCCAAAACTCCAACTCAGCCCTCTACCAAGTGGACACACTCACGGCTAAGGTAACCAAGATAGCCAACTTCCCCGACAATGAGGAAGTGTGCTGCCTCACCGTGGTGGAGCCCCAGACCGACAACGCCGCCCCAGCCAAAGCCGATGGGCTCAAGGCCAACTTCCCCAAAGGCGCGCTCACGGGCGAGGTGAGCTTCAAGGCTCCCCTTCTGACCTACGGAGGCGACCCGCTGGAGGGACAGCTCAATTACGAGGTGAAGGCCAACGGAAGCGTGGTGGCCAACGGCCAGTGCGCTCCGGGTGAGGAAGTGACGGCAGATGCCACCGTGAAACAGGGCGAGGCGGTGGTCAACGTCAACGTAAGCAACGACAAGGGCACAAGCCCCACCGCGCGCCTCTATTTCTGGGCCGGTCCCGACTATCCCAAAGCAGTCAGCTCACTGAAACTGAGCATCGACTCCGCCACCATGAAATCCACGCTCACATGGCGTGCCCCCACGGCAGGCCAGCACGATGGCTACGTGAGCGCACCCAAGGTGACCTACAACGTTGTGAGATACCCAGGAGGCGTGAAAGTGGCGACAGGACTGAAGAAGCAGAAATTCGAGGAGACACTTGAAAGACAGAAGCTCACGTCGTACTACTACACCGTGACTCCCATCCACGAAGGTCTGTCCGGAGCTACGGCCACTTCAAACAAAGTGCTGGTGGGCGATGCCTTCACCGTACCTTATATAGAGAACTTCGACAACAGTGCCGACTTCGACCTGTTCACCGTCATCGACAAGAACCAAGACGGCATCCGTTGGAAATACTCGTCCAACTATCAGTGCGCCTACTGCTCGTTCACCTCTACGCAGGGTAACGACGACTGGCTGCTCACCCCAGAGCTGAAGCTTGAGGGAGGCCGCAAATACAACCTCTCCTACGTGGCCCGTCGCGGTATGGAGGAGTATCCACAGATGCTCGGCGCCAGTTTCGGCCGCGGCCTCGATGTGGACAACTACACCGAGGTGGTGCCTATCACCACGCTGACATCGAGCAACTTCCAACGCTTCAACGCCTCTGTGAAGGTGGCCTCCGACGGCAACTATCACTTCGGCTTCCACGACATGACAACCCTCAACTCCTACCGCACCTATCTTGACAGCATCCACGTCACGGCCGGTCCGAAGCTCTCGGCCCCCGACAGCGTCACCAACATGAGAATCACCATCGACCCGGAAGGCTACGGCGAGGCCACGCTGGTCTTCAACGCACCCACGACCGACATCGACGGCAACGCGCTCAACAGCATATCCCGCATTGAAATCTACCGCCAGGCGGAAGGCGACCACCTCATCAAGACCTTCGACAACGTGGCTCCCGGACAGGAACTCACATTCATCGACTCTGAGGCCCTCAACGGATTCAACATCTACACCATCACGGCATACGCCGGAGAGGATGCCGGAGAGCCCTGCGTGCGCCCCGTGTATGTGGGCATCGACACGCCCCTGCCCCCCACAGAGGTGAAGGCCACGGCCGACAACAGCAAGGCCACCTTGAACTGGAGCCAGGCCCCGCAGAAAGGACTCCACGGCGGATATGTCGACGTTGCCTCACTCACCTACAATGTCTACAAGCTCGACCTCAGCTCGCTCACCTTCGTGCCGGAGCAGCAATACATCAACGGATTCTCCTATCAACCCGCAGTGAGCATGAGTGGCAGCCAAGACCTGCAGTTCTTTGGCGTGACCGCCAACTCCGAGCTCGGCGAGAGCGACTACGCTGTGTCGAACGTGGTCATTACTGGTCAGCCTTACAAGTTGCCCTTTATGGAATCGTTCACCAAGGGACGACTCGACAACGAACTGTGGTGGTCGGAAACGGAGCACGCCTTCGTCACCAGCAACGGTTACAACTCCGCCGACGAATACATAGGCTCCGCCGACTGGACTCCAGAGACGCCCAATGAGGTGGCTTCGCTCAACTCGGGCAAGATAGCCATCGACGGCGCGGAGAACCCCGTGCTGCACTTCAGCCATAGCGGACAGCCCGGCTCCAAATACAAGCTGACGCTCAACGTGATGACTCCCGACAACGAGCTGCATCCCGTGAAGACCATCGACTACAGCACGCTCACCGGCGACCGCCGCTGGATAGAGGAGACGGTCGACATGAAGCCTTTCGCAGCCAACGACTTCGTGGTGCTGAAGTTCTTGGGCGAGTGCAACGACGAGACCTTCTCCCGCGTGAGCTTCGACAAGGTGGAACTTCTCGACGTGAAGGCCCACAACCTCATGGCCAAGGGCCTCAACCCCGACCTCACCGGAACCGTGGGCAAGCCCATGAAGGCAACGGTGAGGGTGCGCAACATCGGCCGAGAGACGGAGCGCAACTTCAAGGTGGAGCTCACCATCGCCGACAAGGTGGTGGGAAGCATCGACGGCGGCACACTGGCCTCCTTTGCCGACAGCACCTACACGCTGGCCTTCGTGCCGAAGATTGAGAACAGCGGACAGGTGGAACTCGGCGCACAGGTGGCGAGCGACCTCGACCTCGACGAGAGCGACAACAAGGCCGCCACCGTGAAGGTGAACATCAAGGAGCCCGAGCTGCCTGTGGTGACCACACTCACGGCCTCCGAGATAGCCTCGACCACCCTGCTGCAATGGGAGAAGCCCGAGAGCGACGCCAAGTCGTTCACCGAGGACTTCGAGACATTCACCCCCTGGAGCATCGACGCCGAGCAGAACGGCTGGACGCTCCTCGACGTCGACACCCTGCGCACCATCGGCATCGAGGGACTCAGTTGGAACAACATGGGCAAGCGGCAAGCCTACATCGCCTTCGACCCCGCCGACCTCGGCGTGACGGCCGTCAACCGCTACAAGCCCCACTCAGGCAACATCTACATGGCCAGTTTCGCCGCCTACAGCAACGACGAGAACGCCAAGGTGGCCAACGACGACTGGCTCATATCGCCCGAGCTCGAGGGCAACAGGCAAACCATCAGCCTCTGGGCCAAGGCCGCCTCGACCGGCTACTCGCCCGAGTCGTTTGAGCTGCTCTACTCCACATCGGGCAAGGAGGCAGCCGACTTCACGAAGATCGCCTCCTACGACGTGGCCGCCGACAAATGGTATGAGTTTGCCGCCGTCGTTCCCGAGGGCACGAAGTACTTCGCCATCCGCTGCGTGAGCGAGGACAAGTTCGCCCTATTCATCGACGACGTGACCTACCACAAGGGCCATGTCAGCCTCACGGGCTACAACGTCTACCGCAACGGAGTGA
>Ga0256407_10010616_pt1 | contig 12903 bp, 11 predicted proteins | sample RumenRJG_04DNA_FD_193489 | JGI IMG/M metagenome (GOLD analysis project Ga0256407, IMG submission 193489) | Bovine rumen microbial communities from Lethbridge, Alberta, Canada - RJG_04 | ecosystem: Host-associated > Mammals > Digestive system > Stomach > Rumen | place: Canada: Alberta... | reverse complement strand
CCTTTCAAGCGATTCGGCTTTTTCTTGTTGATCTCTGCCTGCAAAGTTACTTCTTCTTTTGTTTCCCAACCAATGTTTTTGTATCATCGGGTGGGAATGGGGTGTCAATGGTTTTGACAGATGTCATCCTATGGTGTTACAGGATTTTATTCTCTCTGATGGTTGGCATCAATTGTACCAAATTCCCCATGATATCGCTTATTGTGAATTTAGAATGTTCACTTTCCATAGAGGGGACAATTGCACGCAACAGTTCAAGATTGGTTAGAACATCACATGATTGCGATAGCACATTTTCTTTCAGTTCCACCATCTTGGGCCAGTTGTTTTGTTTCAAGATGGCAGTTTTGGCATACTGGGTGATATATTTGTTGAGGAAATAGTAATAACACATCTGCAACAAATGGTTTCCCCGTTCCGCATCTTCCCACATGTTTTTCAATTGGGCGGTATCGATTGATGGAACAAATTTTTGGTATAACTCATCTTGACAATCTATAATCATTTTTCTCTCATCTTCAGGCTCTTCCTCCTCATCAATATTTCTATATTCTTTCAAGTCTTTTATCACATCTTCGCCTTTCATATAGTTGATGGGTGACTGTAACAGTCTTATTACGTCATCATCAGTATAAGATACTTTGGAATTGCAGCATATTTTGTGTGAAAGATTATCGTCGGCTTCTACAATCACATCCCAAAGTAGGAATTTGTCATTACCATAACGTTGCACAAAGGCCCACAAATCAATAAGGTCTTTGGCACTTATCGCTTGATTCTTTATAGCAACAGGCAGTAAACGGTCATAGAAATGATAATTGTATACTAGAATAAAATCATCGCATCCAAGAAATATTTTTGGAATCCTTTCTATTTCTTGATCATCTCTTTTTCGGTTAATGCCTGATAGTTCATCAAAAAGTCCCATAATGCTCTTACATTTTAAGGTTGAACATTCTATCCCCGACGTCTTGTTTTGCGCTAGATTTGCATGATTTTATTCAAAGTTAGGCTTTTTTTGTTTCCCACCCAATGATTTTGTATCATCGGGTGGGAATAGGTTTTGTGTTTTAGCTTATAAGCATTTTACATCCATTCCCAACTCTCTATGTTGATGTTTCTCCAGTCAGGATGCTTCCGTCTCAAAGCTTCATACTTCTCACTGCCAGAGTCGCTCTCTACCATGACAACGTCTTCAAAGTTCTTCCATACAGCGCCATCTCTGTCTGCCTTACCTTTTACAAATAAACTTCTTTTCATAGTGTTTGATTTTTGTTTTGCCTACGTCCTTTAAAGCGATTCGGCTATCTCTTGGTTGTTGATGCAAAAATCATGCAAATCGAGAGCAATCAAGCTTGCTTGTTTTGCCGAGATGCAGCTGATTTTATGCAAAATTACTTCTTCTTTTATTTTCCACCCAATGATTTTGTATCATCGGGTGGGAATGGGGTGTCAATGGTTTATGACAGGTGTCTTTCTCCAGTCGTGCTCTAAGTTTCTCAGCGATGGCCTTGGGTATATTTAACGGTTCGCCGCTCTCGTGCTGATTTTCTTTCCCTCCTTGCTCCATGTGTAAACCCAAGAGCCGAGCCGACTGGTGAATGTGTCGCCCGTCACCGACAACACTTCTCCCACGGACGATGTGCTCAGGGTCTTGGTTTTGTTGCCCTTGGCATCATAAATATAGTACCATGCACTACTTTTTACGATGGAGAACGAAGCACTAAAGCCTTGCAATTCGCCGATGTTGGTGGAGAGTGTCTTTATCTTCTTGCCATTTTGGTCATAGATATAATACCAAGACCGGGTGGTCTCGATATGGCTGATGCTCTGAGCTTGAAGCGTCATGACAGCATACATCAAGAGTAGGGCGGTGAGTAGTTTTCTCATATTAGACTATTTGATTAATCAATCTAACGGCTTCCTGTCCTATAGACTTCCACCACCTCGTTTTGTCCGTTACTGCCACTGATGGTCTTTTCCCATAGTTTGATAGCCTCATACTCACTGGAGGCATCCACCGTATAGGTACATCTACAGGAACTGTTTCTAGGTTTGTAAAACACACTGTATTTTGCCATAGTCATTGAAATTATTAATGTTTTACCTACGTCCTATTCACCTCGCTCTGCAAAAAGAGATTGATGGTTTAAGCGATTCGGCTTTTTCTTATTGTGCCAGAGTAAATGAAAAACCTATAATAATAGAATCTTGTATCTACTGAGCCTCAAAAGTCCTTAATAACATCATCATCTCCATATTCTTTCCAAAAGGAATCCTCTTCCATCGTGGCATTTTCTATGTAAAACTCATCCCCATTCCAATTTGCAGCAATATAATTATTTATCGCTTTTTGTCCACCACTTAATAAGGCATAATATTTTTTCTCGCCTAATATTGCTCCACGCTCACGGGAACGATTTTTATAATAATAACGAAAAGTCACCCCTACAGCATTCTTCTTCTTAACAAGATAATCATAGGAAGAAGAATAACCAGATGCATCTAATAGCTCTTTTGCTTTTTTTTCGTCTTTTTTTACTCCTTTCCCGTAAAAATAGAACATTCCCAGTTCATGTTTAGCCTCATTATGTCCTTGCTCTGCTGCTTTGGTAAACCATTTGGCAGCCAAAGATAAATCTTTAATATCATCGTCATTTTCATAAGCCATTCCTAATTTATACTGTGCATCAGCATATCCTTGTTCTGCTGCCTGTGTGTACAATTCAAATGCTTTGTTAGAGTCTTTATGCAATCCCTTACCATTCTCATAGCAGACTCCGAGATAGTATAGAGCCTCCGCATATTTTTTTTCTGCCGCATTGTTGTACCAATCTATTGCTTTTTGAGCGGCATAGAGTAAATTGTTTTGAGCCTTTTTAACTCTTTCCTTTGCAGGTTCAACCAGAGGCTTCAATTCTTCTATTTTTTTCTTCTCTTCTTTCCCTGAATAATTATGATGGCCGTATTCTCTGCAAATTTTTTCCATATGTATCATCCAGTTTTCACATCCTTTGATTTCTTTCTGAATCCTCTCTAGGTCAGCTTTGGCATTGTTCAGTTCACTCGACAGATTGGTATTACCCAATTCAGCAATTACTCCATTACCATTTTCGTAACACAAACCAAGATAGAATTGTGCGGGGGCATGTCCCTGTTCAGCAGCCTTGGTGTACCACTCGAAGGCTTTTCTATAGTCTTGCTCTACCCCATTGCCATTCTCGTAACATTTACCAAGAATACATTGTGCGGGGGCGTGACCTTGAGCTGCTGACTTCTGATACCATTGGACCGCCTTATTCATATCTTTAATTACACCGTTGCCCTTTTCATAACAAAGGCCAAGATTGAATTGTGCAGATGCATCACCATATTCAGCTGCAGTTTTATACTTGACAATAACATTATTGCTCATGAGTCCTTCCATATTCTTTTGAGATAGGCGACCATTATTTTGGATAATGTCATTCACGAGAGAATTAAATTCCTTTTCTTTTTCCTCAAAATTTTTCCATAATGAGGCAATCTCATCATTTTTCTTTTGTAATTCTTTTTGCAATTGAACTATATTTGCCTCCAGTTCACGAATCTGGTCCAATTGCTTTCTGTTTTGCTTTGACAGTTCTGCACACTCCTTGCTCAAAAAATCGACATTATCCTGTGTGGTCTGCTGGACTACATGTCTTTCTCCTTCATATTTCCCAAGATAAGCAAGACAGTCAGACAACAAAATGGGATTGTTGATTAATCGTTCACTTTTAACGTCATGGATGTTCTCACTAACAACAATCTTATGACAATTATCTAAAGGAAAAACAGAAGAGAAACTTTCTGTTTTATATAAATCCACTAAAATGATATGGGCATTTCGTGATTGCTTGGACTGAAGAATATATTTGTATGTATCAATAAGGGTTTGTGATGAAAAAGAGTGAGGGTGACCAATCAACACGACATACTCGGTAATTGTTTCAGAATCATCCTTGATTTGGACATACCCTTCATTCTGTTTGATGATATTGTCACCTATCATATTGCATTCCACCATATTCGACACCTTTGAGATGATGCTATCCGGAAGTTTCATCAAATGGGGTAACAGCACACCTCTGTCAAAAGTAACAACATAGACATGTGCTTTGCCTAATGGGTGAGAGAGCAGGGCGTTCAAAAGAAATTCCTGCAAGTCATTGATAGTGTCTTCATTACGGTATGGAATAAAGACATGTGACTTTTCCGAGATGTCAATAACCGCAGGCTGGCAAACCATGAACTTATCGAAATCAAATACACAAGAAAACCCCGAAGGAAGAAAACCGTCGCAATCGCCAGCCTGCTGGTTGAGAACCACTTGATCCAACATTTTCTTAGGGTCCTTGTTAAATGCCGAAAGATTGTGATGGGTTAAAAGAGGATAATGGGACTGAAGAACTATCAAATCTTTCATGAACTCGGCCTTGTGCTTTTCAAAATCCGAGGTATATTCATCATCGTTGAAGCTATGTATATTACTTAAAGCATCAATGAACTTTTTCTCTATTTCTTGAAATAAACTTGTGACTTTCATAACGGAATAGTTTTTATTCAAATTCTGGAAAATGGACAACCAAGTAAAGTCCTTTTTTGCCAACTAACTTGGCTGTTTGAGCTGCTACGATTTCGGAAGTTGATGGGATGGTGAATGTGGCATCTTTCTCTTTGTAATACTCGTTCATCATTCCAATGAGTTCGTTAACCATGTTCTTATCCTTATATTGATCGAGTTGTCGGTCTCCATCGGGAGAAGTAGTCATAGTTCGAGACTTGAAGGAATTGTAAATATTGACGGTGAGAGGAGTGGTAAGTATCTCGAAGGGATGGCTTTTTGACCATAATATCCCTACAGATTTGGCTTCTCCGCGTTTTGACAGCAAGTCGGTTGCAAAATCCTCAAAAACTTTTGCAACACGTTCTTGCTCAGCTTTTTTAGCCGCCATGATTCTTTCCTCTTCTTGACGTTTTTCCTCTTCCTCTTTAAGACGTTTCTCTTCAGCGAGACGTTTCTCTTCTTCTGCTTTCAAGCGTTCTTCTTCCTCTTTACGGCGCTCCTCCTCTGCGAGACGTTTCTCTTCTTCGGCCTTCAGACGCTCTTCTTCCTCTTTCCTTCTTTTCTCTTCTCTTTCTGCTACTAATTTATTGAATTTATCAATAGCTCCAGCTTTTGTGAACAACTCTTTGGCTTTCTCATCACTTTGTTCCACGATATCACCGTAGAAATACTTATAGGCAAGATTGCTCTGTGCAGGAGCATTTCCTTGATTGGCTGCTTGAATGTACAATTCAACAGCTTTTCTTATGTCTTTTTCGACGCCTTGACCATTATTATAGCAGACACCAAGATTGCATTGCGAGGCTGCATCTCCTTGCTCTGCAGCTTTTGTGTACCATTCAACTGCCTTCTTATAGTCTTTGGCTACGCCCTGACCATTAGCATAACAAATACCAAGATAGAATTGAGCGTCAGCTTGTCCTTGTTCTGCGGCTTTTGTGAACCAATCTACAGATTGTTTCAAATTCTTTTCTACACCATTGCCGAAATAATAAGCCTTTCCAAGTTTGAATTGTGCATCAGCATGCCCTTGCTCTGCTGCCTTGGTGTACCAAATTATCGCTTGTGAAAGATTCTTCTCAGAAAATTTAAAATATACCATATCTTTAATGACGTTACCATCTAATGAGAAAATTCTCATAGGAGATACAAATTTGTAATGATAAAAGCCTGGTTTGTCTGGCAATTCTGTACCATCAGTCCTAATATTTTTTACAAAACAATCATCTGTTATTTCATCACCATTTGTCTTAGTTTGAATTCTATTACAATTCCATGTATTGGCATTTGTGGTCAAATTGTGTAATATTATTGATACATATTGGCCATTTGTGTAATTAGTGTTCATATCAAGTATTATTTCTTGAAATTGAACAGAACTTGTATCTAATTTGGACATATCTATATCTGTACATCTTGTGTACTCTTCTGATGGATTTTTTATCTTACCCTCTTCGTATAAAAACCCTAGAAAATATTGCGCATCAGAATCTCCTTGCTCTGCCGCCTTGGTGATCCACCTTGCTGCCTTTTTATTGTCTTTGTCAACGCCTTGACCAAAATAAAAGAACATACCAAGGTAAAATTGCGCACGGGCATGTCCTTGCTCTGCCGCTTTGGTATACCATTCAAAGGCTTTTTTATTATCCCTTTCGACACATATACCTTGGCCATAATGGAAACCAAGAAAATGTTGTGCTATGGCATAGCCTTGCTCTGCCGCCGTGGTGAGCCATTCTACAGCTTTATGGTTGTCTTTTTCCACTCCCCAACCATTTTCATAGCACCTACTAAGATTGACTTGGGCAGGAGCAAAACCTTGTTCTGCAGACTTCATATATAATTCAAATGCTTGAGAGAATTTCTCTTCTCTTTTATAATGATTTCCCAATTTATTGATTGCTGGTGCATATCCTTTTGAGGCCCACTCTTCTACCCATAAACGGTAGTCCTCCCATTCATTCAAATCTTTTATCCTTTCATATTGAATATGAAGAGGGACGGGCAATGTTGTGTCGATTACCTTTGGTGATAATAGTTTGATCATAGATTATTAGTGTTATGTTATTATTATTTGTTCTTAAATATCTTTGATTTGATTAATCTTACCTCGAATCGCAAACAAAGATTTATAATAGTTATTCCCATTGATTGATGTATAAACTACTTCAATTATCCGCCCAATTGTTTGTAGTTTGGTATTATTATTTCTTACCACATAGTTTCCCGAGACTTCAACCATTTAATTAATAAATCACGACTTCTTTCAAACCAGTAATTGCATTAATAACATTTCTTTCCCATTACTACAATTGGCTTTTTATAATATCTATCTTTATTATCTTTTCCCCTTTTAAAAGTTAAAAGAGGATAATACAAATTGAATAATTCTTTACTTCTTTCAAGACTAAAGAAATCCATAAATTCTTCATTTGAGAAAGATTGCTTTTCAAGAACTAATCTTATCTTTGAATTGACAAGTTCGGATATTTTAGGCTTTTCTAATTTTTCAGATTCACTATCATTCTTTATTAAATATTTAACATAATTATCCCTTAGTTCCTTCTGAATTATATTTGATTTTTCTTGGCTTTCTCTCATTGCGTTAAAAATAGAATCTCTCGTATCAATATATTCTTTCCAGCCTTCAATACTTTCAAAATTTATTTTTCTTGGAGTGAAACGCCTTTCGTATTCTTTTAGTTTTTCAATTCTTTCTTCATAGCCATATTTTCCTTTAAGAAGACGCACATACTTAGAATCTGTTTTAGTAATCCAATCAATCCAATTTTTATTCCCTTTTGAAGAATTACATGTAGAACAAGCAGGTACTAAATTGTGGATTTCAGAAAAATAACCAGTAGGTTTTCTATCTTGAATTAGTGGATTAAGATGGTCCCACTCTGTATAATTACCTCCACAATAAGCACATGTGATTTTTGACTCCATACCCAATACTTTCAATGCTTCTTGAACTTCTTCGTCTTTTGGCTGAATACATGGTATAACTCCATTAATGAATGAATTGGTAATACTCGAAGATCGTCCCATTATCTTAACCGGTTTGGGCATCTTAAAATATTTTGCCATAATAAATCAATTTAAGGTTTCTGTCCCAGGGGGCTTCTATACCCGAGACGATTCATTATAAAAACTCATGCAAGGAACTTGTACAAGAAAGCGTGGAGCCAGTCGTCTGCCTGTCCCACAACTGAGGTCTTCGAACTTACCCGTCAATAGAAACAGACAACGAAGACCCCACGCCGTATGTATATAACCTGCTGTCGGAATAGTACTGTCTAGCGGCAGCATACGCCTCTTGCCAGGAACTACATACCCATGAGCGTCTGTCGTTGCATGGTTCTGTATTGACTTTGAAGTGTTCGAAGTTTCAGTTGTCAAAGACCAAGCGTCAACAACGCTTTTTTCATCATGTCTGCCCTCCGCCCATCCTCTGCCTTACGGCAGCCTACGGCGTGGGGCTAATCGTCATGGGCATCTTGCGAAGCCCATTTTATGTTTACAAATATAGTCATTATTTCTTATATTTAGGTATGTATAAACATTTTTTAACGGTAATTATCCACATAGCGTGAGCCATCGGTATTTTTAGTCGCCTTCAGCGAGAACCAGCGGTCGACGTGCGTAGCGGAAATCAAATCGAATTCAAATCAAACAAATCAGAAGAATAGAAAAAAGATTTGATAGATTTGTAAAGATTTGGAAGATTTCTCGCCGTAGGCGACTACTTTTCAGTCACCTTCATCGTTCGATATCTCAGCCAGAAGTTCAGCGGCATTCTTTAAATGGATGGCTTTCTTCAGCCACATGCGGGCTTTGTCCAGGTCTTTCTCCGCCCCTATGCCATATACGTAATTGCGGCCCATCTGATATTGTGCAATCATGTTGCCGTGATTGGCTGCTCTCTCACACCACATCACAGCCTTCTCCATGTCGGGCGCCACAGAGTTCAGGGTGTGGTGCTCCACATCCTTGCCATTGGCATAGTAGGATGCCAACAAATATTCTGCCATAGGGTGGCCTTTCTCTGCAGCGGCGACACACAACCAGACGCTCTGCTCGATGTCCTTTTCCGTGCCCCATCCAAAACGGTAGCATTCAGACAACTGGAAAATTGAGGGCACATAGCCTTTCTCTGCTCCGCGACGGGCACAGTTGAAGCATTTCTCGTCGTCTTGCTCCACCCAACGGCCTTTGTGATATGCTCTTGACATCCAGTGCAACGCCGGCGCATAGCCCTTCTCTGCCGACTGCTGCATCAGTTCGACGGTTTTCGTCCTGTCGGAGCGGATGACGATAAACCGTTTTTGGGAATTGGGGTCGGTGTTGGGGATTCTGTGGGCGCTACGATATCTCATAGCGAGCCAGTACAGGGCTGCGGGATGACCTTCCTCCGCCAGTTTTTCGAGTGGTCCAACGGTCTCTGCCCACATGCCTTTGCGGACGAGGGTGATGACTTCATCCAATTGATAGGCATCTTGCAGTTGATAGTCGTCCATGCGGTAGATTTGCTCTTTTGTCATTTCCTGATGTTTCATTTCTTATTCTCCTTTCTTGATAGATGTGTTCTCACTTATAAACGTCATAAAACAAGCGCTGAAATTCTCCTTAAAGTTGCCGAAGTAGTTGGCATCCGCGAGTGAATATCCCTGCTCTTTGTATCGCCGGATCAGTTCTCCCTCCTCCTCACAGGTCAGTGCGATTCCAAACTGGCAGGAGCCGCCAAACTGATTCTGGCTTTCCGCTGCATACATCATGATGATGAATGACATGTCGGGATGTTGTTTGATGAATTTCTTGATGTCCATGTTCACGATTCGTTTGTTGACAGTGCAAAATTAGGCATTCGCATTTACCTCGTCAAGCAAATCTTGTCAATGAGATAAGAATGGCGTGTCAAGATTATTGGACCGAGAGTATACACCCAATCCCATTGTGGGTTTTTGTTTTTTTTCACCACAAATTGCTCGGTAATCCAAAAAAATGATTACTTTTATGCCAACAAAAGAAATGACACATCGTAAGTGTAGTTCTACGGGTGCATTTAATCGTTTAAAGGCGGTTAGAGAAACCCATATCTGTTAATTCGTAGAAATAATGAGAAGCATTCTTTTATTGTTCTTGGCAATTGGTTTCAGCCTGTCGTCGCACAGTCAAGTACAGGCGATTTCATGGGACAAGTATAGTCTGATGTTCGACGGACGTCGTGTCTGTCCGGTGATGGGCGAGGTGCACTATTCGCGTATTCCTGCTGCAGAATGGGCAGATGAAGTGAGGAAGATGAAAGAGGGTGGGGTGACGGTCATTGCGTGCTATGTGTTCTGGAATCATATCGAGGAAACTGAGGGTGTTTTCGACTGGAGCGGCCAGCGCAACCTGCGGCAGTTCCTGGAGGTGTGTCAGACAGAGCAGTTGCCCGTGGTGCTTCGTGTAGGTCCATTCTGCCATGGTGAGGCGCGCTGTGGCGGCATCCCCGACTGGATGTTTGCCAAAGGTTGTAAGATGCGTTCTGAGGACCCACGATTCCTCAAGTATGTGGAACGGCTCTATCGCCAGATTTTCACACAGGTGCAGGGGTTGCAATGGAAAGACGGCGGACCGGTCATCGCCTGCCAGTACGACAATGAATACCGTGGCTCAGGTTCCTATCTGATGCGGCTGAAAAAGATTTCCCAGGAGATAGGTTTCGACCTGCCTTTCTACACTCGCACGGGTTGGCCGGAACTGAGTTCACCAGTGCCCTTCGGTGAGATGATCCCCCTCTATGGCGACTATGCCGACGGCTTCTGGGAGCGCTCTCTTGAGGAGACCGCGGGCAATTATTACAAGGCGTTCAACTTCCGTGCGTTCCGTTCCTCGACAGCCATCGCAACCGAGCAGTTGGGCGAGCAGAGGGAAAAACTGAACGAGGGTGATGAGCAATATCCCTATTTCACCTGCGAACTGGGTGGAGGCATGATGGCTGCCTACCACCGCCGGCCTTTTGTCTATCCTGAGGATGCCTACTCCATGGCCATCGTGAAACTCGGCAGCGGCTCCAATCTCTTGGGCTATTATATGTATCATGGCGGTACGAATCCGGATGGCAAGGAATGGCTCAACGAGATGCAGCGCACACCGGCCACGAACTACAACGACATGCCCGTGAAAAACTATGACTTCCAGGCTCCTCTCGGTGAGTTTGGACAAAAGAACCCGCATTACTATATGTTGAGGAAACTGCATCTGTTTATGCACGACTGGGGCGAGATGCTGGCTCCGATGGAAGCATCCTTCCCCTGTCGGCAGGACATCCCAAAAGGCGATGACTCGTTCCTCCGATGGTCGTACCGCTCAAAGAATAACAGCGGCTTTATCTTCATCAACAACTACGAGCGTCTGCAAAACCTTTCCACGAAACGTAATGTGCAGTTGGAGGCATGTGGCGTGAGACTGCCGAGGCTGACCATCCCGGCCGGCACCATGTGCATCTTCCCCGTCAATATAGATGGCATCCGTTATGCTACGGCACAACTGATAGCGAAGCGCGATGGTAAAATCTACATGGAGCAGGTCAAGGGCGTTCCCACGACCATTGCCTTGGAGAATGGCAAGACCCTGCGCAACTTGAAACCGCTGGGCACGGAGCGTCCTGTCGTCGGCAACATCTTCCTGCTCACCTCCGATCAGGCCGAGCGGCTCTTCCTGCCGAAGGAAGCACCTGCTGAGGCTCCTAAGATAGTGAATTACCATAAACAGCAGGAGGCCGGTGCACGGCGCACCATCTCCATCGGCGTGAACAAGGTGGCTGAGGAACCGACTGACGAGGACTTCGAGGCCGCAGCCGTCTATACCATCGAACTGCCCAATGAGCGGAGCGGACTGCTCACCATCAACTACCAAGGCGATTGCGCCCGTCTGTATGCCGACGGACGGTTGGTGGCCGACAACTTCTACAACGGTCGCCCCTTCCTCATGGGGCTCTGGCGACTTCCCGCCGACTGTGCCCGACTTGAGTTGCGCATCCTGCCCATACAAAAGGATATGCCCATCTACTTCCCCCGTGAGGCCGACACCACCCCGGGAGAGTCGGTCAAGCGTATCACCATCATCGAAAAAGGATATTAACCCCACTTGCCAAATTGAAGGGAGTTCAGAAGTTACAGAAGTTCAGGAGTTCAGACATTACCAAAGCAAACAGCCATTGAGCCTAACGAAGTGTTTTGCGTACTGATAGCTCAGACTATTGCCAATCCAGAATGAAACCATAATGGTATGGTTTGTTCGCATCAATAGTGTATTGGGGTAGGGTGGGCTGTCCCCAGGAATCGACACCGCCCACGCCATGGATGTTCAGATCGATGTTCAGGTTGACGAAACGGCCGCGCTGGATTTCATGGGGATGACGCACCCCTTCAAGGTCCTCTTCGCCATAGTCCCATGCTCGTATGCAGAGAGGCTGCAGACCTTCGATTCTGAGGGTCTTCTTCCCATTGGTGATGCAGAACCACCGCACGTCAGTACGGCATCCGTTGTCCTGCGGATGCACGTATTCGGTCTCATATTCAGCCAGCGGCATCTTATACCGTCCGAGGAAGGCGCTGCGCTTGCGGTCGGGATAGTTCTCCCACGGACCACGCCCAAAATATTCGATGGCGGTAAAGTCTGCCGGCAGGCGCATCCGCATGCCCAGTTTGGGGAGCAGGGGCTTGTCGGTGCTGGTGGGACGGTAGTCCAATTCCACGAAGATGCGGTGGTCATTGATGATGGTGTATCGCACCGTGACATCGGTGGCCTTCTGCCATACGGCCGAACTTTGTGCGAAACCTGCAGCGTGCTGGTTGTCGTTCTCGGGTTTCCAGAAATAGGGCTCGAGGGGTGCCTGCAGCATCTCGCTGCCATCTATAATCCAAGAAGCGAGGTTGTTTCCGTCGATGGTGACACCTTTGGCAGTAGCCTTTTCATCTGTTTTGACCACCTTGGGGAAATCATAGGGCGAGATCACAAATTGTTCGCTGGCCACAACGAAGCCTTTCTTGGCCCAAGGTTTGTCTTCCTTCAGCCGTGCAGAGACATTCAGCAACCGTTCTCCGTCGATGACGGTGGTGTCGCAGACAATGTCGTACTCACTGACGTCGGTGAAGAAATCGCGGTTGACGATGCGCAGTCGGTTGTTTTGGAGTTCGAATTGGAGAGGCTGATACACATGCTGCACTTCGTAGTAGTGAGGATGCGGCTTGCGGTCTGGAGCCAACAGTCCGTTGATGCAGAAAGCGTCGAGATTTGGCTTGTCGCCGTAGTCGCCACCATAGGCG
>Ga0256407_10010615_pt1 | contig 12904 bp, 8 predicted proteins | sample RumenRJG_04DNA_FD_193489 | JGI IMG/M metagenome (GOLD analysis project Ga0256407, IMG submission 193489) | Bovine rumen microbial communities from Lethbridge, Alberta, Canada - RJG_04 | ecosystem: Host-associated > Mammals > Digestive system > Stomach > Rumen | place: Canada: Alberta | collected... | reverse complement strand
ATGTCCCCGGAATACATCCTGATTTATTAAAAATTTTTACTATATCAAAATGTCCGGCTCTCATAGCAAACATTGATGCCGTAAGCCCGTCAAAAGTTTTGGCATTAACATCTGCTCTGTGAGAAATTAAATATTTTATAATTTCTATTTGACCTTTATCTGCCGCTATCATTAAAGCTGTTGTCCCGTTATTAAGTTTTTGTTCTATATTTACCCCGTAATCTATTAATAATTTGGCAATTTTTGTCATTTCTTTATTAATTGCCAACATTAATGTGTTCATTCCCATGTTGTATGAAACATTAACATTTGCACCATGCTTTATTAAAAGTTCTGCTATTTGTGAATGACCCATATTAATTGCAGTAATTAATATGGGATTGGAATTAATGTCTTTTGTATTTGGAGAAACACCTGTATTAAGAAGTCTTATAACCGCAGACACATCATCATTCTTTACAGCATTTAATAAATTTTTATTATCTGCCGAATATAAAAATGAAGCATTAAGTAGTAATATATATATTAACAAGAGATATTTATTCATTTTAAATTTTTTAATTTTAAAATATTCATATTACATTCTTTTGCAATTTTAATATCCAAAGATGCCGCTTTTGAATAATTTTCAATAGCTAAATCGTTAATTCCTTTTTTTTCACATAATTTCGCATATTCAAAAAGAGCCATAGCATTTTTGGGATTCAACTCAATTGCTTTTTTAAAACATTCTATTGAATTATCTATATCGTTTTTTAATTTATAAGTGATAGCAATTTTATAATAAGATATAGCTGTATCAGGTAATATGCTGATTGCTTTCTTTAAATCGTTTATTGCTAAATCAAAATTGTTTATTGAATTATAACAATCTGCTCTAAATAAATATCCTTTAATATCTTTCGGATTCAATTGTATTGAATTTGTAAAATCTGATATAGCTTCGTTTATTTTTTTATTTTTGAAATTAATTGTTCCCCTGCTTAGAAAAACTAAAGCAGATTTTATATTTTCCGGAGAAACATTAACTGTTGTTTGCGGTATATTTTCTTCTTTATTTGCTTGTATAGTTTCTTTTATATCAGTTTTGGAATCTTCTTTATTTGATGTTGTATTATCGGTAATAGAAGATTCTTTTAAAGTTTTTTTAGTATTAGAAATTAAAGATTCTATGTCTATATCCATTCCCATTTCTTTTGCTTTTGTAAAATCTGCCATTGCATCGGTTCTGCGACTTGCTTTTAAATTAATTAATCCTCTTTTATAATAATATTGCGCATTATCTTTACTTAGATATATAAGAGTTGTGTAATCTTTAATAGCAGGAGTATATTTTTGATTTTCAAAGTATAAATCTGCTTTTTCTTTTAATAATGTTAGATCTTTTGGCTGTAAACTATAGGCATTTTCATATTCTTCAAGAGCTTTTTGAATGTTATGTAGTTTAGAATAAAGTTTTGCTCGTAACCAAAAGGATTTATAATCTGATTTTATTTTTATTGAGGCCATTATATTTTCTAAACATTGTTCAAATTTATTATCTTCAAAATCGAAATATGCTTGGCAGTAATAAATTTTTTCATCAACAACTTTTTTTTCAATAGATTTTTTTATATATTCCTTTGCTTTTGTTTTGTCGTTTGTTTCAAAACAACTTAGTCCCAAATAATAATCTATTTTCTTTTCATCTGCTTTTTCAGTATATATTTCTTCTAAAGTGTTTATAACTTTATCATATTTTTGTAAATAAAAATATATTGTTCCAAGCAGATATTGGACATTATTATCTGTATAGAAATCCGTTAAAGCTAATATATCGTTATAAGCATCTTTATATTGTTTTTTATCAATAAAATAAGAAATTCTTGATAAATAAGAATTTTTGTCTCTGTCATCTAAATCTATGGAATCCGAAATATCTTGAATATATTTTTTTTCATTATTTAAAGAAAGATACAATATTGCTCTCTCATAATATAATATTGCACTATCTTGTTTTAAATTAATTGCTTTTGTTATTGATTCGAGAGCTTTGTCTTTATCCGATAATCCTTTGTATGCTTTGAATAAATTCAAATAAAATTTAAAATCTGTTATATCGGAATTTAAATTAATAGCATTTTTATATTCATTTAGTGCATTTTGAAAATCATTATTTTGCAAATAAGAATCTCCGTTGTTTTTGTAATCTTCCCAAGTTTTCTCTTTTTGTTCTGTTATTGTTTCTTCTTCTTTAACAAGAGAAATATCTTCGGCTTTAACACTTTCTTCTTGTTTTTCCACATTATCGTTTGTATTTATAATGATAGTTTCATTTTGTTTTATTGTAGTATTAGGATCATCTTCTTTTTTACTTGCATCTTCGTTGTTAACGGTTGAAAAGTCTTCGGTATCCTTTAATTCTTCTTTTTCATTTGTTATGTTTGAAATGGCTTTTTCTTCGTTTATCAAAACTTCATTTTCTATTTTTTCAATATTTTCGAATTTGTTTTTTTCGGATATACTTTTTTCTTGAACAGAAACATTTAATGGTTCTTCTTTTATATTAATGTCATTGTTTTTATCAATAGTTTTTTCATCAATATAATCTTCTGTTTTTTCTTTTTCAAAGCTATTTATGTCGTTAATATTTCCTTCTTGAGTTGTTTGTTCAACAGTATCAAATAGAGCAGAATTATTATTTGTTTCATTAATATTTTCGATTTCTGTATTAATATCTATTTGTTTGTCATCATTCGGATCTAAAGAGCTTTCTTCTTTGTTTTCTAAAACAAAATCAGTTTTGTCTGTAGGTTGAACAATGTTTTTATCTTCAATATTTGTTTCTTTAACGTTAATATTTCTGATGTTTTCAGTATCTTTAGTATTATCTATAATAGTTTCAATATTATCTTTTATTTTCTCTTTTTTATAAAAATAGTTGTCTGTATATAATATATTTTTTTGTATATTTATAATTTTTTTATCAGATAGTATTTTTAATGCTTTATCGTAGTTTTTTGCAGCTTCAATAAGTTCACCTTTATTTCTATAAATGAAAGCACTATATAGATAAGCTTGTTCACATTCGCTGTTGTTTTCTAGAATATTTGAAATATCATCGAGTGCATTTTGATATTTGTTGTCTTTTATATAAACAACCAATCTTTTTAAATATATATCCAATTTCTTTTCCGAAAGTTCCAACATTTTTGAATAATCATCAATTGCTTGAGATAATTCTGACATATTATCATAAGCCTCAGCTCTCATATTCAGGATATCAACATTATTACTATCTTTTTCAAGATAAGAAGTTGCATACTTTATTACGCCTTGATAATCTTTTTGAAAAAAAAGAACTTTTGCTTTAAGAAATATTGCATCTTTATTTTCAGGGTCAATTTTTAATATTTCTCCAATTACATTTTGTGCTTGTTCATAATCTTTTAATAAAATTAAAGTTGTAACTTTGTCTATTAACACAAAAATATCGGTAGAATCTTTTTCCAATATCATATTATAATCGTCTAAGGCTTCTTTATATTTGGAAAGATTCATAAAGGCGAAAGCTCTGTTTTTTAAGAGTTCTCTGTTTTCAATTCCGTTATCATATGCAGTTTGATAATTCTTTAATGCCAAATCAAAATTATCTGTTTTTAAATATGATAGTGCAAGGTTAAAAGAAGTATCTTTTATTTCATAATTATTATCTAAACATAATTGTAAATCTTTTATTGCCAAATCAAAATTTGCAATTTTTTTATATATTAAGCCTCTATAGAAATTTGCCTCAATTAAATTTGATTTTTTATTTAATGCCAAAGTGAAATCGTTTACGGCTTCATTGAATTCTTTTAAGTAATAATTATCCAACCCTCTTAAATATAATAATTCCGCTACATCAAAGGATAAGTTCAATGCTTTATTAAGATTGTTTTTAGACATTTCGTAATTACTTACAAAAAAATTACATATACCACAGGCATATATTATTTCAGGTTCGTTATATTTATCATATTCAACAGCATTGGAAAAGTTTTTTAAAGCATCTTCATAATTTTTGTCTAAAAAATTTAAATAACCCAACATTAAATGACTTATAAAAAATTTTTCGTATATATCCGTTGTTTGAAGTAAATCTTCTTTTGCTTTTTTAAAATCTTTTTTTAATATTGAATAATATGCTCTTGAAATATAAGGTAATATAAAAGAATAATCGGTATCTATTGCTTCAGAATAATATTTTAATGCCTTATCATCAAATCCCTGTTCTTTGTATAAATTTGCCAAATTATAATAAGCATAAGCATTATCTGACATGAGCTCTATTGCTTTTTTAAAATCTTTTTCGGCAAGTTCTTCATCCAGTTTTTTTCTGTAAGTTATTCCTCTTTTGTTTAAAACGAGAACATTTTCAGGTTGTATTTCAAGGGCCTTATTAAAATCATTTATTGCATTATCCAAATCTTCTATTGAATTATATACAATTCCTCTGTTACAAAAAGCATATACATCTTGAGGATTAATTTCTATTGCTTTTGTAAAATCTTCTATTGCTTTTTTAGAATTTTGTAAAGCCATATATGCCATAGCTCTTCCGTAAAAAGCAGCTTCATTTTTATCGTTAAAGTCAATGGCTTTATTGAAATAAGTTATTGCAGTAGAATAATCTTCTTTGGCAATATTAAGATTTGCTAATCCTATATATACTGCCGGATTTTGTGAGTTGAGAGAAAGAGCTTTATCGTAATCTTGTTGAGCCAAGTTAAAATCTTTTATTGAAACATATGCTTGTGCTCTTGCAATAAAAGCAAACGTAAAGTTTTGATCTAATTGTATTGCTGTTGATATATCAGCTATTGCCTGTTTATATTGATGTTTCTTGCTATAAATTAAACCTCTGTTATAATATGCGGATGCATCTGAAGGATTATATATGATATTTTGGCTGTAAAGTTCTATTAATTTATCAAATTCTTTTTGTTGTTGTTTTGAAATAAACTCACTGAAACAAAAACCGAATTTTTCCGGATACACTTCTAATGTATTAATGCTTCTTTCTATAAGAGAACTAATATACTTTGTATAATCGAGCATTTATTCCTCTCTGTTTAAATTTTATTTTTTTATAAAACTACCCACTACAAGACCGATAAACATACCAAGTATTGTTCCCATCAATATATCGGTAATTCCTATTATGGAAATAAATATCCCAATACCGGCACCTATTATAAGACCTACGATATCATATGTAGGTGGTCTTTCAGTGTCTTTAAAATCGTTATTATTATCGTTATTGTTGTCCATAAAAATACCTTTTAATATTATAGCACTATATTTGGATATCTTTCAATAAAATTTTTAATTTTTTTATAACATCTTCTTTACAAATATTTGGATTGTCAAGTTGTAAATTTTTTATATATTCTTTTGCTTTGCTTATCCATTTACCAGCAGGTTTATTGAAAATTTTAATTAATTCTTTTCCGTTAAACAGTTCTTGATTTGTTGTTAAAAGATTTTTTTGTTTTAAATTTCTTACTCTATCAAATAAATCTTTACTATATTCTCTAGAATCCGCAATATTTAATTCTTCTATATTTTCTAAATTAGAATCTATTTTATATGCAAATTTTCTAATGGAAGAATCTTTCCAGTTTTTTGTGTACATTTTGGGATACATATGATTTTCTATTAAAAAAGTAACTTGCTTTATAAAATCAGTTGAATACTTTAATCTTTTTAATATTAGTGTTGCTAATTCTGCTCCTTTATTTTCATGACTTATAAAAGATATTTTTCCATTAATTTCTGTCTTAGTATCTGTTTTTCCGATATCGTGAAATAAAGCAGTCACTCTTAACAATAAATTAGGTTTGATTTTATCTAAAACGTCCATTGTATGTTCAAAAACATCATTATCATGATATTGTTTAGGTTGTTCCACTTTTTGAGTAGCTTTTAACTCAGGTAAAATAATAGTTAATAATCCTAAATCATCCAACATATAAAATGCTTTAGAAGGTGTATTTAAAAGTAATATTTTGTTCAATTCATCTCTTATTCTTTCACCGGAAACGATTTTTATTCGGTTAGCTTTATTTTTCATGCTGTTATATGTTTTTTCTTCTATTTTGAAGTTTAATTGAAAAGATTGTCGAACGGCTCTTAAAATTCTTAAAGGATCCTGTTCAAATATTTCATCGGATGCTGACTCATCCGTAACTCTTATAACTTTATTTTTAATATCATCTATCCCTTTTTTTGTTAAATCAAACAATTTGTAATCATTTAATCTTAAAAACAAGGCATTAACCGTAAAATCTCTTCTTAAAGCATCTTGTTCTAATGTTCCTATTTCTGTTTTCGGATTTCTTGAGTTTTTATCATAATACTCTTTTCTTGGCATTATAAATTCTATTTCTTTATCTTCTATTAATAGTTTTGAAGTTGCGAATTTTTCAAAAGTTATTGGTGGGTGAATATTTAATTTTTTTGCTACTATTTTTGAAAATTCAATTCCTGCATTTTCCCCTTCAACCATAATATCTAAGTCATTTGGGTTTCTGTTTAAAATAATATCTCTTACAAAACCACCTACTGCATAAATAATAAAATTATTGCTTTTTGCTATTTCAGTTAATTTTTTTACAACGGATTGATATTGTTTTGGAATTTCTAATTCTAATTTTTTCATTGCTTAGTATTTTAGCATAAAAAAGATGAAACAGCAATTTAACCATAAACTTTATTTTTCTGAAAGTTTTATGAGATTTTTCCTTTATTATAAAACTGGCGGAGAGAGAGGGATTCGAACCCTCGATAGAGTTTCCTCTATAGCAGTTTTCGAGACTACCGCCTTAAACCAACTCGGCCATCTCTCCATAAAAAAAGGACAAGTTAACCTTTTAACCTGTCCTTAAACATTGTTTGCCTCTATTTAATTCGCATAATTAGTATTATCTACAACATCATATGCTTTTGTTTGATTAGCGGCACCTGATAAACGTAGAGCATGACCATCGGTAGAGTTTGCATATGCTGTGAATTGAGATCCGTTTGCTCCACCAGTCACAACATGCCAAGATGTAAAATATTTATTTCTTCTTGCATCAACACCTAGTGCCCTTGATACTTGTGTTCCTGATGTTCCGGCAAAATACTGTCCATGTCTTGTATAATAAATTTGTTGTGCGGCATTTATTTCACCAAGTAAAGATTTTCCTTCTGTTGCGATTCCTTTTTTTACATATCCTCTATAAATAGGTATTGCTACTATAGCCAAAATTGCAACTATAATCAAAGTTATTATCAACTCTGTTAGAGAGAAACCTAATTTATTTTTCATTTTTTTTTCCTTTAGTAAAGAATTACGCATGAATAGTATAATAAAAAAAACAGATTATTTCAATACTATATTTTGTTCTATCATATATTTGTCCTATATTTTATTTTTTTTGTGTGAATAAACATAATTTTAAGTATTATTCTTCTTTTGATATAGGCAAATTTATTATTACCGTCGTTTCCTTGTTTTCTACACTATCAATAGTTATTGTTCCGTTATGCATTTCAACAACCTGTTTTGCAACAGTTAACCCCATACCTACAGCTTTTGCTGTTTTTGTTGAAAACATAGGGTCAAAACAATTTTCTAAAGTTTCTTGATTCATTCCTATACCTGTATCTTTTAAAGAAACAGATACAATATCATTATTGATATTCATAACAATGTTGATTAATCCGTTATTCTTCATTGCATCTTTTGCGTTTTTTATAATATTTGAAAAAACTTGTGTCATTCTTTGAGAATCTGCAAATATTTTTATATCCTCTAAATTCGTTTCAAAAGTTATAGTATCAATTTTATTTTCTTCAATTGCTTTATTTATAATATCTTTTAGATTACAACTTTTTTTTGTAAGTTGTTTTACTCTTGTCATATCAAGCAAGTCAACAATTTTAGTGTTTAAATTACTAACTTCCGTTGATAATAAAGATAACATTTTCTTTTGAGTTTCGTTTTCTACTTTCAGTGCTTTTGAAAGATAATAAGCAATGTTGGATAGACCGCCTAAAACATTTTTTAAATCATGAGATGCAACTGAAGCAAATCTTGCAATTACTTTGTTCTTTTCATTATTCAATTCGCTTCTTGTTAAATTGAAAATCTTTTCATTTTTATTATCCATTTTTTTCTCTCAATTTATTCATTAAATCTATAACATTTTCTATTTCAAACGGCTTGTGTAAATAAAAACATCCTTTTTGTTTAACTATTTTATCATCGATTTCGTCAGGTAGAATATATACTGCACCTATATCGGGCATACTCTTCTGTAAATTGTCGTGAAAATTTGTAATATCACTTTCAATATCGGTATTTATTAAAACAACATCAAAAAAAGAATTTTTTATATCATTAAAAAAACTTTGAGAATTAGGATATGTAAGTAAATTAAAATCTTGCTGTTTAAGAGAAGCTTTTAACTCATCGAATTCATCGGAATTGGTATTTATCATTGTAATATTAAATTTCCTATTGGTTTTACCGAATACTTCAAATACTTTAGAAACACTTATAGGTTTTTTTATAAAAGAAAATACACCGATTTTACTTATTTTTTCAAGAATATCGGCTTTTTCTTCCGTACCTGTCAAAATTGTTTTTGGTAGTTTTCCAATTAATTCTTTTAATTTTTGGAGTATTGATATTTCTATATCTGCATTATTATCAATATCAAGTATTATTATATCAGGTTTATGATCAAACATATATTTTACTTTTTCCATATCCGCAGGTGAATGAGCAACATTTAATCCACAATTTTGTAAAGATTTTAAGAATTTTAAATTAAGATCTTCTTGATTATCTATAACTACGGCGAACGGTCTTGATGTTATATCTTTTATTGTTGCAAGAATTGTATCTATTTCAAAAGGTTTGCTTAAACAAGCAAATGCACCATAATTTAATGCTTCAACTATTAAATCGTTCAATGCATAAGCTGTCATCATTACACCAACAATATTAGGTTGCAATTTCTTTATTTTTTTGAAAGCCTCTGTTCCTGTCATTCCTTGCATTCTTATATCTGAAAATAAAATATCGAAATTTTCTTGTTTTGCCAAGTCAACAGCTTCAAAACCGCTTGCTGCCATTTTTACTTCAAATCCTTCCAATTCTAAAATACTTGCCAAAGAAATTCTTAAAGAATCCTCATCATCAACAACTAAAATTTTTAATTTTCTATCTTCCATAAAAGCTCCCTTTATACCAAAGGCATTTCTATTGTGAAAGTTGTTCCGACACCTTTTTTACTTTTTACCATTATCTTACCGTAATGTGCTTCAATAATTTCTTTAACAATAGAAAGACCTAATCCAATTCCTTTTAATTTTGTAGTAAATAGAGGTTCAAATAATCTTGCAACAGTTTCTTCATCCATACCGCAAGCTGTATCTTCTACAGCTATAAAGAAATTTTTTAGTTTTTTTCCTGTTTTTATTGTTATTTTACCACCATCAGCAGGCATAGCATCTTTTGCATTAGAAAGTAAATTTATTATAATTTGAGTCATTTTATCCGGATCTACTACAACATTTATCGGCTCAATTTGTTTAATTAATTCTATTTGCGGCGGCATAGGAACAGCTGCTATTGCTTTTTCTATAAAAGTCTCAACAGAAACTTCTTGTTTATTTAATTTTTTAGTTTTTGAATAATCCAATAAATCCGTGATAATTTTATTCGCTCTTGCAACTTCGGATGATAACATGCTTACCATTTGTTTTGATTTTGCATCACTGAAAGCACCCATTTTCGAAAGGAAATAAGAAATGTTTTTTATTCCTGCCAACGGATTTCTTAATTCATGTGCAACACTTGATGCAAGACGACCTATCGTTGCAAATTTTTCGGATCTTATCAAATCTTTTTGAATTTCCTGTACTTTTTCCAAAGTTTCTTCAAGTTCTTGACTTCTTTGTTCAAAAGCTATTTTAAGTTCTAATAGTTCTTTCTTTTCCTTATTTATCTCTCTTATATGGATTTCCATATCTGTTGCCATAGAATTAAAAGACATTGCCAAATCTTTAAATTCATCTCTAGATGTTATAGGAACTCTGTAACCGAAATTTCCTGCGGCAATTTTTTTTGTACCTATTGTTAAATCTTGAATAGGATTGATAATTATCTTGATTAAGAAAGATGATATTACTATACCGGCTAAAATAACTATCAGTGTTATAAGTAAAATCCAATTCGATACTTTATCAATTTGATAGTTAATTCTTTCTAAGCTAAGACCTACCCTTACAACTCCTATTAATACTTCCTCTGAAGGAAGATTTCTTTTGTATAGTAATGTGTTTGGAGAGGCAAGAGAATCTCTCGATAGTATAGGTATTAATATTTCAATTACTTCTCCTATGCCGGATATTGAATATAGTTCTTTTTGATATTTGTTTTTTTCCAAAATTGATATCAATGCAGGATCCAAAGGGGTTGATTGAACATAATTTACTACTTTTGGATTTTGTACTTCAGATTCTGATAAAACGACACAATTTTTATCATAAATAACAGAATATAAAACATCATCTTGATTAATAGTGTTTCTTGTTAAATGAGAAAGAACTTCTCTGCTTAAACTTAAAACACTATATTCACTTGAAGAAGCAAGCGTTCTTGCCAATGTTTCTGCTTTGCTTTCAACAAAACCTTTTAATAATTTTGTTTGTGCATTTATGAAAAACAATGACAAAGCTACAGAAGTAAGAATTATAATTAATGAAATTGTTATTATGAATTTAAAACTGAGGTTAAAAGATATTTTATTTTTTGCCATAGTTTATAGCTATAATTCAAAATAGCCGACGAGAGGACTTGAACCTCCGACCGATGGTTTACAAAACCATTGCTCTACCAACTGAGCTACGTCGGCAAAATTTGCATACTAACAAAACATCTATTGTTTAATTAACAATAACGAAATTATAACAAAATATATTTTTATTGTCAATAAAATATAGATATATACTATTTTAGTATATTTAATTTCTGCATTTCCATTAGTTGTTTGTATTTGTTACTGTTTTTTAGTGCTTCTTTTAAATTACTTTTTGTTATTTGAAGCAAGTTTCCATCACTTTTTCTTAAAATTTGAAATTTAGGATATAAAGAAGAATTATTTTGTAGATGAACAACAAGATTTTGCTCAGGAACATTAAGCATACTATGAGGAACACTTCCTACTATGATATCAGAATAATTTCTTGTGTTTTGAAGAGCTGTAATATCAAAGTGATCCATATCTCTGTAAGCTATCCATTTTATATCCGTATTATGTGATAGCCCCAATTCTTTTAATATATTGTATGCTTCTTTTAAAGAAATAGACCCCTCTCCTCCTAATATTAAAATATCAGCTTTTTCTCTAAACTTAAAATCCGTAAACTTATAAGGATCATATTTAATATTATGTTCTTGTAAACTATATTGCATTTCTTTTATTTCGTAGAGTTGTTGTTTTATTATTGTTTTATATCTTTCCAAATCTTTTTCTGTATGTTCATAATATTTACTGAAACCTGACTTGACATTTGTTATTTGCCTGTTATGCTCAGCCTTTAATACGGATATTTTTTGTTCAAATTGTTCTTCAAGATCTTTTTCTTTTTTTAATATATCTTCTTTGGATAAATTATCTTGTCTTGATATTTTTTCTTTTTGTTCATTGAATTGTTTTGTTATTCTCTTTAATTTTACGGTATATTTTAGATTTTTATATCTTAAAATGTCCAAATATCTATAAAGTTCATAAAGATTTTTTAATGCAAATGGAACTAGTAACATTAATATTATAAATATTATCCAAAAGTTAAAAAGTTGTTCCCATTTTCCAACATTGAAAAATGTTTCTTGAAACCATCTGTTCCATGAAAAATCTTTGTTTTCGAAAACATCAGGTATTGTATTTAGAGATATACTTCTTATTAATGCAATATACCAATAAGGTTTGTATTTATAAACATATGTATATGTATAAAATCCATCTTCAATATATACCATTTTCTTTATTTTTTTTGCTTCATAATATTTATCATCCCAAGCTAAATTATATTTATACTTCGTTTGAATCAAAATGTTGTTTTTACTATCTCTTACTTCAAGCCAATGTTTTGTATATAAGTTATTAAAATATTTAAGCCTTTTATTTGCATAATCATAGGAATATAAATTTATTAAATTATTGGAAAATACAGAATTGTTTAATAATATATTATTTTTGTTTATGTTTGTTAAAAAGCTATTCAAAAAATTAACTTCAGAATTATTATTTAATGGAGCAATATTTTCTTTTACAAGTTTTTTATCATGTTTTATTATATCAGTTACTATATCAAATATAATATCTGTTTCTATCACAATTTCTTGTTCTCTTCCATTGAAATAAGAAACCCAACCTATTGAAAGCCATATTATACTTGATAAAATAAAAGACACAACAAGAGAAGTTGGTATTAAATGTTTTAAAAAAAAATTAAAAATTTTCATTTACACAATGATACTAACAAAAATTGAATATTTTATCAATAAAAAAATAAAACGAAGAGTAAAAAGGTATATTCTTCGTTTTATTAATAATAAATTAGAAATTATTTTTTGTTTTCGTGTTTTATTTTGTCAGCTTCTCTAATTGCTACCTTTCTTATTTTACCGCTGATTGTTTTCGGTAACTCTTTAACAAATTCAACTACTCTCGGATATTTGTAAGGAGCGGTAACATTTTTAACATGGTTTTGTAATTCTACAACCAACGAATCGCTTGCATGGTACCCTTTTGCCAAAACAATTGTTGCTTTAACAACTTGTCCTCTGACAGGATCCGGAACGGCGGTAATTGCACATTCCAAA
>Ga0256407_10010614_pt1 | contig 12904 bp, 9 predicted proteins | sample RumenRJG_04DNA_FD_193489 | JGI IMG/M metagenome (GOLD analysis project Ga0256407, IMG submission 193489) | Bovine rumen microbial communities from Lethbridge, Alberta, Canada - RJG_04 | ecosystem: Host-associated > Mammals > Digestive system > Stomach > Rumen | place: Canada: Alberta | collected... | reverse complement strand
GCCTTGCGGGCTTCCTCGGCACGGCGCGCTTCCTCCGCCTTGCGGGCTTCCTCGGCACGGCGCGCTTCCTCCGCCTTGCGGGCTTCCTCGGCACGGCGCGCTTCCTCCGCCTTGCGGGCTTCCTCGGCACGGCGCGCTTCCTCTGCCTTGCGGGCTTCCTCGGCACGGCGCGCTTCCTCTGCCTTGCGGGCTTCCTCGGCAAGACGCGCTTCCTCCGCCTTTCTGGCTTCCTCGGCACGGCGCGCTTCCTCCGCCTTTCTGGCATTCTCGTCTTCTTCTCTACGCTTGGCGGCAAGCTGACGCGCTTCTTCGATTTTTCTCGCCTTTTCGGCTACGCGTGCTTCTTCCTCGCGCTTTTTCTCAGCGGCGATCCTGTCCGCTTCGGACTGCTGTTGTTCTGCTTTGGCAGCCTGATCCTCTCCGGCTGCACTGCTCTCCTGCTTTGTCTGCGTCTGTCCTTGCACGACCTCCTCCAGCACAGCGCCCTTTGCCAAGCGGTTACGCTCTGCCAGCTCGGCATTTCTTCTGGATTCGGCTGCCTTGCGCAGCTCTTCAGAGAGCTTTTCCATATTCGCGGACGGAGAAACCTTGGATCGTTGGCCATTTTGACTTCGTACCTCTTCCGCAGAACGGAAAGCCGGCATTTTCTCCTGCGCTGCTTTTTCAGCTGCTGCCTTTTCAGCGGCGGCTTCTTCTCTTAATCTTGCCCTTTCCGCTGCCCTTTTCTCAGCCTCCGCTCTCTTGGCGGCGCGGCGTTCCTCACGCTCCTGCCGTCTCTTTTCGCTTTTGCTGTTTATATGAGCCGCTTTTTGCGCTTTTGCGTGATCCGGCTCGCTTTTGGTTTCGTTTGTAACGACTATGATATAATCATCCAGACCTCTCGCGCTTGTATTCTCGTCAGCATAGGCCACAGCCGGATCGCTGTCCGAGGGTCTGTCGAAAAAAACCAGATCGTCCAGCGCTGTGCGCGCTGCCTCCAAATAGTCATCCGATTTTGGTTCGCTTTCAGGTGCCGTCAGCGTGTCTGTTTCTTCAACGGTATGCGGACGGCGCGCCGGGGCTTCCTGCATAATACCGGTTTCCGCCATTTCTATGGCTTCATCCAGCGCCTTTTCTTCGGCGATAAAAGCCTGTTCGGGGCTGTTCTCGGGAGACGTTTCGCTCACCGGCGCAGCTGACGGCTCATCGTCAAACTGCACGTCGTCATCCGTGGGCAGGCTCTCGACGATCTCGACATCATCCTTGGTGTAGGTGTTCGAGAATACCTCGAGGATAAACGAGATCGCATACAAGCCCAGACAAATCAGCATGACGGCATTGAGCACAGTGGTGCGGTCAAAGCCCTCCTTGCTCGCGCGGAGCAACTCACAAGCGCCGCAGGTCAGAGTCAGCGCCGTCATAGGCAAGCCGTAGATGAACAAGCCCTTGACCGGATTTCTGCCCTTTATGCGCGAAATGACCATGGAATTGGAAAACATATAGAGCGAAATAAAGATATAGCAGAAAAGCAAGGTCAGATCCTTAGAGGAAATGCTCGCCTTTGTCGCCTGCAAAAACTCATTGACAAGGTTGGCGCAGCCCCACAGTGCAGGGAAAACAAACAGTGCGGAAACTGCCGAAACCGTGCTTTTTCCCGAAAAATGAGATCTGGACATCACCATCAGCGCGATAGCTGCCGGAATCGAAAGTCCCGCACAAATAATGGTTATGAGCAGGTTTTCGGTGTTTGCCGTGTCAGCAAAGGCGTCGACCGCGGCCGCGACGGACGAACCCAAAACGGCAATGCCCGACAAAACGGCAAAGAGACCTGCCGGAAAATTGCGCTTTAGCGGATAGACAGGTGCGGTTTTTCTGTCAAACAAATTGAGGAGCACGCACACCACAAAAAGACCGACAGCAATGCCGATGACGGTGTAGGTGATGTTCATGCTGTTCATTCCCATAAACTGGCCGTGGCTGTCCATGCCGACAATGCTCATCATTTTGAGGAACATCATCGCCAAAAACGCGGGTACAAAGGGAATTACGGAATATTTGACCTTCATACTATATCTCCGTTCTCTGTGGATTGAGCGGCAACAAAGGTATCATCTCTGTTGCGCGTACATATATATATTTTAAGACAATTGAGCGCTGTTGTCAAGACAAATAATAAAGGAGCCATTAAAATGCGAGATAAATTTTTGCTGATACTGTTGTTTTTTTTGTTGATGGCGGCGATCCCGCTCGGTTTTTTGACGCGGCAAAACAGGACAAGCCCACAGGCTTTTGCCACGCCGGACGAAGCCGCCGACGCGCAGGCCGCAAGCGCGGCGAGCCTGTGCAAAAGCAGCTTTTGCGACGAGGCGATAAGGGCGGTGGCCATACTGCAAAGAACCAATCACGCAGCCGGAAACGACACGCAAACGACAGAACCGGTTATTTCTGAAAAAGAATTATACAACCGTGTCAAAGCCATTTTTGATTCCGGAAACGAAATATTGACCTATCAAAACCGCGCGGTCGGCATCCCTGTCACCCTGGCGACAGACGGTATGCTCTGCTCCTCCGGCGAAGCCTATCTGTGCGCCGTGGCGTCGCCGTGGGACAGCTTTTCGGGAGAGACTGCCGGCGACGGCGTGAGCACGACCGGTATAAACTATCTCTGCGAAAGAGGGCTGAGCGCCGAGGAAGCACTGCGGTGGTATCTGCCGAAGCTGACGGTGGCGGCGCAGTGAGTCACGGTTTCTCCGCTGTTTTCATATTATATAGCGAGCGGAAAACCGCTCAAAGAAAGGAGACTGAAATGAAGCTGTCTGAAATAATAGAAAAGCAATACGGCATGGAGCTGCTGCCCGATACACCTGTGTACGCGATGGCATATGTGCCGTTTCAGAGCGAAAAAGCCAAGGTGTTCTCACCCGACCAAGGGTTTATGCTCGGCACGATGTACCCTACGCTGAACAAGCCGTTTTACGGAAAGAAATGCGGTGACGCCGATGACTAAGCGTGAGGCACTGATCAAAAAAATAGCGACCTACCAGTTTGCGGCGCACGATCTGCAGCTCTATCTGGACACCCATCCCGGTGACTCGGCGACCATAGAGCAGATGCAGCGCTATGAGGAAATGGCGGCGCCGCTGATCCGGCAGTATGAGGCGCAGTACGGCGCACTGACCAAACGCGGCGAGGACGGCAACAACTGGGATTGGATCAAGGCGCCGTGGCCTTGGGAATGCGAGGAGGACTGCTGATGTTTGTGTATGAAAAGAAGCTGCAATATCCTGTCAACATCAAGACGCCCAACGCCAAGCTCGCCAAGGCGATCATGAGTCAATTAGGAGGTGCATATGGCAAAATGTGGTGATATTTCTTGCATACATAGCAAAATCCCCTCGCTGTTTGACGAGGGGAAGGTTTGATTATTTATATTTCCTGCTTTTTGAGGAGCATCAATATGCCACCCCGTTTCCGTTCAAGCCGTCCATCGCGATCTGCGCGATCGTCTGCCTGTCGGTTGCAGTGAGGATATAGTCATTGCCTGCCGGACCCTGCGGTCCCGTCGCGCCGGTATCGCCTTTGTCACCCTTGTCGCCCTTGTCGCCTTTCTCGCCCTGCGAGGCGGGAAGCTGACTGAAATCAAAGACGGTGTGCAGCTCATCCAGGCTGTCCATAAAAACGAGCTGATAGTGCCCCTGCTGATTTTGCGTAACATAGAGCGACGGCGCCGTGGAAGGGTTGCCCGTCAGCGCACTGTCGAGAACATCAAACACTTTTTCGGTGATGGTTTCGTTTTCAAAGCGCGTCAAGTCCTGACGGATCTGCTGCAGCTGCTCGGGAATGCTGCCCTCGGAGTCGGGCAAAGTCTCGGCGTTGTCGAGGATAGACCCTCTCACCCTGACCCAAAGCGGAAAGGGCAGCGTGAGCACCTGCTCACCGACGGAAAGACTGACCTCAATACGCAGGTCGCAGGCTTGTGCGCGGACTGCCGCCGCGTCGATCGGGATGCGCACCGTGCTGCCCTCGGCAATGCAGGGCACGCTGTCGTGCAGCAGGATCTTGTCCTTGGTGACAAAACGCGCCGTCGCAGTGCAGCCGTCCACCAACACCGGCAGATCGTGGTCGCGGAGCAGCAGCTCGATGAAGCGTGTGTTTTTGTCGTCGATATGGATGGTGGCGATCAAATCGACGGCAAGCATACGGTTGATGTTATATACAAATTGTATCGCTTTTGTTTGCAAACATATTTCTCCTTTCGCGGAGGAAAAAGTCCTCCTACTATACCTGAAAAAACGGAGAAAATTGCATACAGTTATACAATTAGTGATAAATCTTCACATAATATATGTTTCACACCGCCCATAAGATAGTCCGAGGTGTTGTGAATGAACCAGGAAAAGACAGCCGCCGCCTATATCCGCGTGTCCACGGGCAGCCAGACAGAGCTCTCGCCCGACAGCCAGATAAAGGTGGTGCGCACCTACGCCGAACAACACGGCTACCGACTGCCCGAGCCGTTTATCTTCCGCGACGACGGCATCAGCGGCAGACGCGCCGACAAGCGGCCTGCCTTTAACCGGATGATCGCCGCTGCCAAGCAAAAACCGGCGCCGTTCTGCGCGGTGCTGCTGTGGAAATTTTCGCGGTTCGCGCGCAATCAGGAGGAGAGCATTTTTTACAAGTCCATGCTGCGCAGGAACGGCGTGGAGGTGCGCAGCGTTTCGGAGCCGATGGCGGAGGGACCGTTCGGCACGCTAATCGAACGGATCATCGAGTGGTCGGATGAATATTATTCCATCCGGCTTTCGGGTGAGGTAAGGCGCGGCATGACCGAACGCGTGGAGCGCGGCGGCGCGGTCTCGGCTCCGGCATACGGCTATTCCATCCAAAACAAGCAATATGTCGTCGATCCGCAGACGGCGCCGGTCGTCAAACGCATTTTTGCCGATTATCTGAACGGCGTGCCGGTGGTGCAGATCGCGCGCCGGCTGAACAGCGAAAACATTCTCACCGCACGGGGCAACCGCTGGGAGAACCGCACGGTGACGTATGTGCTGCGCAATCCCGTTTACGCCGGCAAGATCCGCTGGAATCCGTCGCGCAAAACCTGCCGCGACTTTGACGACCCGGCGATCATGATCGCCGACGGCGTACACGAGCCGATCGTCGACAGCGCCGTCTTTGCGCGTGTGCAAGCGCTTTTGGCGGTGCAAAAGCCACGGTATGCCCATGCGGAGATCGCCGCGCCGTATATGCTGCACGGACTGGTCAAATGCTCTGCCTGCGGCGGTGCGCTCTCGCTCTGTGCAAAAGGAAAGGGCTTGCAGTGCGTGCGCTACACCCACGGACAGTGCGGCGTTTCGCATTATTGCAGCGTGCAAAAGCTGAACGGCTTGGTGCTGTGCGCGTTGGAACAGGACGGCAAGGCGTCGGCAGCTCTCACCGAAAAGCTCCGTCAAGCGACAGTTCCCGAAGATGAAAAGAACCGCCTGCTGTGCGCACCGGTGCAAAAAATCATCTTCTTCCGCTCCGACTGCTCCGTGCGTATCCTATATAAATAGTATCACCTGTTGACATACGGAGGTCCGGATGGCGAACTGGGTGCAGCACTGCGCTATCTGAACCAGCGCTTTACCATGCCGATGCCCGAGCTAAAGGCGACGCTGACGGATATAGGCACCGAGGAGCTGGGGCATATGGAGATGATCGGCACCATATTGTACCAACTGACAAAGGATCTGACGGTGGAGCAAATCAAGGCGGCAGGCTTTGACGACTATTTTGTCGATCACACGCTGGGCGTCTATCCGCAGTCGGCGGCAGGCGTGCCGTTTACCACCGCCTATCTGCAATCCAAAGGCGACGCGATCACCGATCTGCACGAGGATCTGGCGGCGGAGCAAAAAGCGCGCACCACCTACGACAATATCCTGCGGCTGGCGGACGACCCGGACGTAAAGGACGCGATCCGCTTTTTGCGCGAACGTGAGATCGTGCACTATCAGCGCTTCGGCGAAAACCTGCGGCTGCTGACCGACAAGCTCGACGAACGCAACTTTTATGCGTTCAATCCCGAATTTGACAAAAAATGCTTCCGAAAAAGCTAAGGAAAAATCAAACCGAAAAGGAGCCGGCACATAACGCGCCGGCTCCCCGAGTCAAGGAGTGTATTTAGATAGAGTAATTTTAGGTTGAAATAATGCAGCCTGTATCGCCGTAATCACCGGAAAACTCCGCAATATAGCGCTGCACGCAGGTGACGTCCATGATGGTGACGCTGCCGTCGCCGTCAACGTCCGCCAGGATTTTTTGCCAATCGGAGAGCGTATCCAACTGGATGGTCGCTCTCTGCATCATGGTAGCGTCATGCACGTTGATAGTGCCGTCGAGATTGACGTCGCCCAGGATGCCGGACACCGGCTCCCTGTAGGGAATCCACTTGCCGTCGGCGGTGTAGATCATATTTTCACCCGGATGGATCGCACCGGCGTCAAACTGCTGACCGCTGTTGTTGTTGAAGATGACGTTGCCGTAGGCGCCTGCCATCTCATAAGGATAACCGTGTTTTGCTGCGGGATCCATTTGTTGTAGGTCTTGGTAACAGTGGCAACCGGCTGTCCGTTCTCGTCATAGCCCGTCACGGTCAGGACGGCGGACTTTTTGTTCTCCACGCCGTCGATCGTGATCACATCGCCGGTGGCGGCGCTGCCGGTCTCGGCGTTGGCGGCGTCTCCGTTCATCACCAGCTCATAAGAAGCGCTTGCGCAGCTGCGGACGGTCACTTCTACGCTCATGGTATCGGTCAGGAAGTAGCCGGAGCCGACGGAAAGGCTGACGGCAGGTGAAAAGGCGACCTTGTCGTTTTCCGCTGTCTGCGGTGCATAGACGACCGCGACCTTGCCCGCCTTGACGGTGCCGGAGAGCACGCCGTTTTCCACGGTGAACGCGCCGCCGTAGGCTTGGTCGGTGTAGGCGCCGTCCGCCATGGCGGTGGCGGCGCTGAGGTCAACATCTTCGTTGCTTGCATTGATGATCACCGCGCCCTTGTTGGCGTCGCCGCGCTCGATCATCACGACCTGTGTGTTGCCGGCAATGGGATTGGAAGCGAACTGCGCCGAATCGCCCATCTCGTTGCGGAAGAAGTTGACCGCGACCACCTGCGGATCCTTGTACATATCGCTGCCGGCAGGTCCGATCCTGTTGTCGCCCCAAGGATTATCGGCACTGCTGTTGTTCGGACGGTCGAAGAACAGCGGTGTACCGTCCTTTCTCGCGGCAATTGCCGCCCACGCCTGAATGACCTGCTGTGTTTCGGTCAGCTCCTTGTAGGACTGATCGTTGCAGTAGTTGTCGTGGGACTCGACCCAAGTGACGGTTTGATCCGCCTTGGCGCCGTCGGGAAGCAGCGCATCGGTGATAAACGCCGGGTCGAGGTTCTTGTTGGCGATCGCGTCGCGGACACGGAAGCCGGTATAGGAGTTGGTGGTGTTCATGTTGTGCGCAACGCCGTCCTTATCGGTGAAGGTCTGGCTGTGGTAGGCGTACAGACGGCTGCTGTCGTTGTCGTCATAACCGGCCTCGGCGTTTTTGTAGGTATGTCTGCCGCCCTCCTGCAGCACCTCGCCGTATTGGAAGGCAGCGCCGTTTTGGAGGATCGTCGGCCAGAAGTCGCTTGCAAAATCATTACCGTATTTTTCGGAGGTGTCGTCGGGCAGCTCGATGAGCTTTGCCGCGTCGTAGCGGAAGCCGTCGACGCCGCTTTCCACACAGTCCCTGAGGAAGTCGAGAATATATGTCTGCACGGCTTTGTTTTGGGTATTCAGCTCATAGAGCCCGCTCAAATCATACTGCGTCTCTTCGTAGCGATCGACCTCCGACCAGTTCTATCCCTCTTCCCTTTCGTCACCCATGGGATGGAACGGCTTGCCGTCAAGGTTTTTGATGTTGTCGGAAATCTTGTCATAATAGGCGGTGGTGTGGTTGAGCACGGAGTCAACGATGACCTTGATGCCGTAGGCATGCGCCGTGTCGCACATCGCCTTGAATTCTTCCTTGGTGCCAAACTGGTAGTTGCCGATCTTGTAGTCGGCGGGTTGATAGTGCCACCACCAGTTGTCGCCGCCGGAGATCGTCAGCGAACCGTCGCCGCCGTTGTTGACCTCACAGATCGGCGAGGTCTGGATCGCCGAAAAGCCTGCTGCCGCGATCTCGGGAATATTCTCGCGGATGGTGTTGAAATCCCAGCACCAGCAGTGCAGGATCGTACCGCCCTCCACAGTCTCGGACAAGCCGTTCGTATGCAAGTCTGCTCCTGTGTTTGCCGTTTCTGCCGCCATAGCGGAAATGCCTCCTGTCAGCGTCTGCGACAGCAAAACCGCCGATGTCAGCGCTGCCGCGCAAATGCGTTTGAAATGTTTCATATGCCATGCTCCCTTCGTTTGGTTAACGTTATGTTAATCGTTTAACTTGATTCTAAACCAATCCCCTGCATTTGTCAATAGATTTCGGTCAAAAAATCGAAGTTAGTCGATTATGGCCAAATAATCAGCAAATTTTTATACAATTAAACGGTTAACCGATTAACCGAAAAAACAGCGGCAGAAGATTCTGCCGCCGTCATTGTCCGTTTATTTGATTTTGCTGACCGAATCACGCTCCACCAGCTTGACCGAAATTTTTTCAAAAGCAGTCAGCTCCTCCTTGTCACGTATCATGCGCAGGAGCAGATCGCCTGCCCTGCACGCCTTTGCGCGAATATCCTGCGAAACCGTGGTGAGCTTGGGATAAGAAAAATTGCAGAGCGAGAGGTCGTCAAAGCCCATTACGGAAATATCGTCCGGCACCGCCTTGCCGCACTGCCGCAAGCCCTGCATAATGCCGCAGGCAGACAGGTCGGACATCACGCCAACAGCCGTGTATTTTTTCGGCGACATAGCAATATCATTGCCGGCGATCACGCTGTTGCTTTCGATGGTGTCCACTGCAAAAATATCCTCCGGCGCTATCGCAACGCCCTTTTCCTTGCAGGCGTCGCAAAAGCCGCAATAGCGCTGCCAAATCACACCCTCCGTGCCAAATTGCGGCGCAGCAAAGGCGATTTTGCGGTGTCCGTTGTTGAGAAGATGCTGTGCCGACAGATAGCCGCCGCGGTAGTCGTCGATGCCGACGCAGACAACGCCCTCGTCGGCACAATAGGAGTCGATAAAAACCGCCGGACATTTGAGACTTTGACGCACGGCGCGAATATCCTCCGCCGACGCGCCGGCAAAAAATACGCCGTCCACATTCCACGATGACAGCATGGGAACGATGTCGCCGCAGCGCTCCACACAGCGGATCATCAGGCAGTAGCTCCGGCCGCGGACGTATTTTTCCAGCTCTGCGATCAGCTCTGCGTAATAAGGATTATAATTAAAAGTAAAAACATCGCCGATACACGGGATCACGAGACTGATGATCCTGCTCTCCTGCGTCGCCAGACTGCGCGCCATGGCGTTGGGCGTGTAACCTGTTTCTTCGATGATCCGCTCGATTTTGCGGCGCGTCTCGGCAGACACCTTATGATAATTGCCGTTGACAACATTCGAAACCGACGCCACGCTCACGCCTGCCTTTTCCGCTACCTGCTTGATGGTCATGCAAACGTCTCCTTTTGAAACTAAGTAAATCGTTTAACTAACCATATTATATAACACAATACGCTCTCTGTCAATCTACCTTTTTATCTTTTGGGAGCTTCGGCACATTGATTTTTTTCAGGAACAAACGGATCCCCTTGAACAGATGTCCGTTGGTAAGCTCCACAAACGCCTGCGCGTAGTTGTAGGGAAATGTTTGCCCCGACTCCATCGTCAGGGTGCGCGGTGAATTGCTCTCGAGCATCCTCCGCATAAACTGCGCTGCCTTGATCTTATTATCCTTTTCGGGACCCTCCGGGAGCCTTTGCGCCTCCGCCTCCATCTTCTTGGGCATCTTCATAGTAAAGTTGTACAACCGGCGTCCCAAGAAGGTCTGCTGCAAGTCCGTAAAACGCGATTCGAGTGTGACAGGAAATCGTTGCGGCTCTGCCGGAACCGTGTAGGTATCGGGATAGGGCGTGTTGTCCGCAGGCTCGGGAAGTATCTCCACCGTTTTGCTCTCACCGGGCGCCAAGCTAATCTTTTTAAAGCCGCACAGTTCGCCGTCGATATAGAGCTGCGCCACCTCTGCACCGGCGCGGCTGCCGGTGTTGGTCACGGTCTCCCGATACACATCGCCGCACTTCTCCCAACCGGAATGCGCAAAGGTGGTGTAGCTGAGGCCGAAGCCAAAGGGACAGCGCACGGGTATCCTGTGCCGGTCAAAGTAGCGGTAGCCCACCTCCGTACCTTCCGCATACACCTCCGTGAGCTGCTTGCCGAAGGTCTGCGCGCTTGGCACATCCTCATAGCGCAGCGGCCATGTTTCGGCGAGCTTACCGGAGGGATTCTTTTCGCCGTAGAGCAGCTGTGCAACAGCCGTGCCGCCGTTCTGACCTGGCAGATACATATTGAGCACCGCGTCAACCTTATCAAAAAACGGCAGCTCCACCGGCGAACCGCCGAACAGCACGATGACCACCCTTTTGCCGCTGCTGCACAGCGCGTCGATTTGATCAAGCTGATCTTGCGGCAGTCGCATGTTCTCGCGGTCGCAGCCCTCGGACTCATATTCATCCGTCAGACCGGCAAAGACAAGAACGGTGTCGCACGCGTCGAGCGTAACGCTCTTGATACCGCGCTCCCTAAAGACATCCGCCATTGTGGTAACCACGGTCGGGTTGATCATGGAGCTTCCGGAGCCCTGATAGCGCATATTCTCAAACAATTCACCGGTGATGTGCAGCTTCTCGGTTCCGCACAGCGGCAGCACGCCGTTGTTTTTCATCAATACGGCACACTCGGCGGCAAGCTCCGCCGCCAATGCATGGTGCGCTTTCCAATCTACGGGAGCCGTTTCGGCAGGACGCACACAGACGTCGATCCATTTCAAGATGTTGCGGCAAGCCTTGTCCAGCGCTTGCATCGGAAGCGAGCCATCCGCAACGCTGTCCAAAATCCAACGCCGACAAATAGCGGTATCACCGGGCATTTCGAGGTCAAGACCTGCCTTGAGTCCCTCCACTCTGTCACGTATGGCGCCCCAGTCGGTCATCACAACACCGTCAAAGCCCCACTCGTCGCGCAGCACATCGGTAAGCAGCCATTTGTTCTCCGAGCAAAAGACGCCGTTGATTTGGTTGTAGGCACACATCAGGGCGGCAGGCTTTGCCCTTTTGACGACATACTCAAAAGGCTTCAGATACAGCCTGCGCACGGTGTTTTCAGAAGCGACAGAGTTGCCGAGAAAGCGGTAATTCTCGCTGTTGTTCATCGCAAAATGCTTCATGCAAACACCGACGCCCTGACTCTGCACACCCTCGGTCTCCGCCGCCGCCATCACACCGGCGAGCAGCGGATCCTCGCTGAAATACTCAAAGTTCCTTCCGCAAAGGGGATTGCGCTTGATATTCACACCGGGTCCGAGCAGGGTATGAACACCGTAGTGACGCGCTTCCTTAGCGATCGCCTCGCCCATTCTGCGCGTGACGTCGGGATCCCAACTTGACGCCGTTGCCGCCGCAGTGGGAAACGCGGTCGCCTGCTCCGCCATACTGACGCCACCCTCACCGCTGTCCGTCTGCTTGCGCAGACCGTGCGGTCCGTCCGACATGCACAGGCTTGGAATGTCAAGACGCGGGATCGGGTTCGTGTACATAAAATCCGTGCCCGAAACAAGCGCCGCCTTTTCTTCAACAGTCATTTCATTTAACAGCTTTTCAATATCCATGGCGTCCCCCAATGCTAATTATTTTTGAAAATGGCAGTTAGGTTTAAGAAGAAACCGATGTACCATTTTCAAGACAAAAAAGCCGACCGTAAAAGTCAGCTTCATCAAAAAAGAAAAAACTCGCTACAAGAATTGGCATCTCCCTATTTTCACACCTCGTCGCCAAGGCACTATCTTCGGCACCACAGAGCTTAACTTCCGTGTTCGGTATGGGAACGGGTGGACCCTCTGCGTCATCGACACCAATTGAATTGTAGCGAGTTTGTGGCTCCCCCAACTGGGCTCGAACCAGTGACATCATGATTAACAGTCATGCGCTCTACCGACTGAGCTATGGAGGAATGTAAGTGTTGGCGTCTTCCTATTTTCACACCTCGTCGCCAAGGCACTATCTTCGGCACTACAGAGCTTAACTTCCGTGTTCGGTATGGGAACGGGTGGACCCTCTGCGTCATCAACACCAACTATTGATGTGACCCTTCGGTCAGTATATTAAACGCACACAAGTGCGGTTTAATCAAACTGGTGACTCGTGCGGGAATCGAACCCGCGTTGCCGGCGTGAGAGGCCGGAGTCTTAACCGCTTGACCAACGAGCCGTTTCTACTAACAAAGGACTCGTTTGAGCCCCTTGTTAGTCTTGGTGCACCATCAGGGGCTCGAACCCGGGACACCCTGATTAAGAGTCAGGTGCTCTACCAACTGAGCTAATGGTGCATTTTTTAGTCGTTTCATAGGTTCGATTTTGTGGAAAGGTTGGATTCTCGACTTTGTCCGTCCGATGAATCGTACGTTTCGCCCTCGCGTCCTATCAAACGCTTTGAGTATTTGATCATCATGATCCGAAACTCAATTACAAATTATGAATTAAGAATTATGAATTGACAAAGTACCCTCAAAACTGAATAAAAGCAGATGTGAGTCATATGCATACTGACTGACCAAAGATAGATTGTGGATTTGTTTGCATCATACCACTATTTATGGTCAAGCCCTCGACCTATTAGTACTGCCAAGCTGAATGCCTCACGACACTTACACACGCAGCCTATCAACCTCGTAGTCTTCAAGGGGTCTTA
>Ga0256407_10010610_pt1 | contig 12908 bp, 6 predicted proteins | sample RumenRJG_04DNA_FD_193489 | JGI IMG/M metagenome (GOLD analysis project Ga0256407, IMG submission 193489) | Bovine rumen microbial communities from Lethbridge, Alberta, Canada - RJG_04 | ecosystem: Host-associated > Mammals > Digestive system > Stomach > Rumen | place: Canada: Alberta | collected... | reverse complement strand
TTGCTTTTTCTTTTTTACCACCTTTTTCACCTTTTCCTCCTTTTCCTCCTTTTCCTTTATTATCAACTACTTTAGTATAAGCAGTCCTACATCTTCCACAATATAATCTATCAGCATGCTCAGCTAAAAAAGTTCCAGGAGGACAAACTTTACACATTTGCTTTAATCTAATAACTTTATCACCTTCAACTTTATAATATTTTAAAATAGCCAATTTTACTTTTTTATGAACATGTTTTTTTTTAGTTTTTTTTGTTTCTTTTTTCTTTTTTTTCCCTTTTGCTCCTCCATTTAAAGATACTATTAAATTTACTATTGAATTTTCTTCAATTGATTCCAATTCTCCTGATATTAATTTTTTCCCTTTATGTAATAGTGTTTGTTCACTTTGAGGAATTCCCATTTGTAATTCTATACTTTTTTTCATTTCTTCAATTGTTTCTACATTACAAGTTATTTTCATCCCTGTAATAGTTTGTACACAGATACACACCATTTAAATAAAAAAAATAAAAAAATATACAATTTATTTAATTTAAAATGAAAAAAAAAATAAAAAAAAAAATAATTTCATCCTCTTAAAAAAATTAAAAAAAAAGCTTTAAAAAAAAAAAGAAATCATAACCAAAAAAAAAACCCAAAAAAAAATCTAAACTTTATTAATGGATTTAATACTTTCAGTCCTAAAGCTTTTTCCATACATTCCATCAGAAATAACTCCTTTCCTAAATCCTCCATAACCAACAATATAAGGAGCATCAACGATTTTTTTTCTATTAAAAGTAACAGCATTTTTAAAAGAATCACTTAATCCCATAAGCATTTTTTCATCTTGTTCACTAGTAACAATAATTTTAGGTTTCAAAGCTTCATCATGTTCCCTTAAAATTCTTTCTTCTTCAATAGATCTAGTTTTAGGTCTAACAAATCTATCTTTCATTTCACTAATATATCTTTCATCCTTTGGTAAATCAGCTTCATTACAATAAGCACCTTTAACAGCAATACTACTTGCTTTAGCATAACTCATACCAAAAATATTACTACCTTTCTTAGTTGTTGTTTCTATTCCAGTAACGTGACCAGTGTATCCTGGAATGTGTTCTGGATAAAGTTGATGCTTATTACCACAAATCCATGTACGAGCTTCTTTTGAACGATTTGAAAAAATTTTGTCTTCTTCTAATGGATATGTCTTTGACATGTCAGCATTGAAATAACCTCGGTTGTAGTATGTGTAGTCTGGCTTGTTTGATGGAACATATATTTGAGAGTAGTCTGGTTCTTTTGTTAATAGAGATTTTATATGGTTGTTTGTTGCACCTACTGTCATTCCTATTACTTCATATTTATATGGGATGTGACCCATGTAACCTGGGAAGAATTCACGGTATAAGGATTTTTTTTCCATTTTTTTGGTTTTATTTTTTTATTTTTGGGTTAGTTATTATTTTTTATTTTTTTTGATTTTTTTAAAGGATTTTGAGGGTGAATCGTTATTTTTTTTATTGATTAATTATTTATTTTATATTTATTAAATTTTATATGTTCAATTTTATGAATTATATTTTTTTTAAAATAGTTTATGTGGGTATATTAATTTATTCCTTTAATTTTTTCTATTATTAAAGATTTATATAAAAGTATTTTTTATTATAATACTACATAGAAAAAAATGGGTTTTTGAAAATGAAATAATTAATGAAAATATGTCTTTTAATTAAAAAACTATATTTTAAATAAATATATATTTACTTTTTTTAAATTCATATTAAATAATTTAATTTATATTATTTATTTAACAAATAAAATGTTTTGAATAATTTTAAAATTTAAACCAATTTATATTCAAAAATAAAAATTCCTAAATTTCCCTTAATAATTAAAAAGCAAAAAAAATTTTAAAAAAAAAATAAATTTTATTTTTAAATGAAAATAAAATAAAAAATTTAAAAATTTAAAAAACTTATTTAAAAAACAAATAAAAATCCCCTAAACATATTACATATTTTTAGTAAGCGAAGTAATTTTAACAACATCAGCAGGTTTCTTGGTCATAATATAATAAGTTTCTTCAGAACTAATATTAATATCATTAGAAGGTTCAGCAATAGTTTGCATTAAATATTTAACATCATCAATATTCATTTTATCTCCAATTTCTTCTATAATTTGATGTAAACTTTCAGGAGAAATTTTCCCAATTTTTTCATCTTTTAAATTTTCAAAAATAACATTTGTTCCATTTCTCGTTTTATTTTCTCCTAAATGAGAATTTATATATGAAATAATATCATCTGTTGATAAATCATTTCCTTTAATATCATAATCAAGACATAAATCTTCTATTACTTTATAAATTTCAGGATGTTCTTTATGAAAATTAATTGAACGTAATCCATTTTGTATTAAATGGGGATTTATTTTTTTTCCTTCTGATATATTATTTAATGCTTCTCTTAATTCAGTTTCTATTTCTTTTAATAAAATTGGAGTTTCTATTTCATCGTTTGACCAATCAATTTTTGATATTTGTATTTTTCTATATGGGGCTTTGGATGACATTTTAATATATATTTTTATTTTAATATGTGAATTTTTTTTTATTTTTAAATTTTAAAATTTGTTTTTTTTTTATTTTTTAATAATATTCATAACAGTTTTTATTATTATAAAAATAATATATAAAAAAACATATTTTTTATATAATTTTATACTATATTCAAATATTTTTTCTACTCATTTTAATAATATTTCATATTACAAGCATGAAAAACAAAAAAAAAATTTTTTTTTATTTTTTATTTTATAATCTTCATTCAATATATTTTCATCTTTTGTTTGATTAGAATTAGGAACTGGATTGTGAATAGGAGAAGAAATAGGAATAGGAATTTCTTCAATTTTATTTTCTTTAGTTTCCTTAATAGAAGAATTTTTACTTTTATTCTCATCTTTATATTTTTTTCTAGAATGAATATTTTTTGAATATTGTAATTGAAAAATATTAAAATGAGGTCCATTTTGACCACAATTTGTTGCACTTATTGATCTTCTAAATTTTTTTTTTGGTTCAATTTTTTGAACATTTTTAAATTGACCATCAACATCATATTTTATCATATCTTCTTTTTTAGTTTTTAAAGTACTTTTATCTTTTATATTATTATTAAATTTATCTTTAGATTCATTTAATGATTTTAAAAAATCATCATAAAATGCATTATCTATCATTAATTGCAAATGATTATTACTAATTGATTCATCTTCAAATAAATGTAATTTTTCTTTTTTATTATTTTTTTCTTTTTGATTTGATGAGTAAATTCCTTTATTTTTTATATTTTTGGAAAATAAAATTAAACTCATTTTTTTTATTAAATTGAAGTAAGAAATTCATTATTAAATAAAAAAAATTCAAAAAAAATAAAAGAAAAAATAAAAATTAAAAAATATAAAAATATGATTAATTTAAAAATATAAATATAAAAATGTCAGAACCTGAAATAATAAGATTAAGAAAAGAAATTCGTCGTTTAAAAGAATTAAATGAAAAACTTAATCAAGATAACGAATCATTAAATAATGAAATAGGTCAACTTCAATTAGAAAAATTATCAAAAAGAAACCAACAAGAAGTTTTAAATCAAACAAGTTTAATAGTAGAAAATAAAGAAAAAATGAGAGCATATATAGAAAATTTATTAGAAACTGAAAGAGAAAAATTAGAAGCAGTTGAAAAAAAGAATAATGAATTAGAAGACAATTTAAAAATCTATGAAAAAAAATTAAAAGCAAATGAAATTTACATTCAAAAAATCCAACAAGAAAACAATGATTTAAAAAGAAATTTAATAGTCTTTGAAAAAAAACATGAAGGAAAAGATATAATAGATAATCAAAGAAATCGAGATGATGCAATTCAAAAAAAAGAAAAAGATTATCAAAAATTAGTTTTTGAATGGAATGAATTAAGAGATAAAATGGAAGAAGTTTTAAATGAAAATAGAATTTTAAGACAAATGGCAGACGTGCCTGAAAATTTTGGTATTGATATTGAAAAAATTAAAATGGGTGATAGAATAAAAATTGAAGATTATAAATCAAAAATTAGAGTTTTACAAAAAAATATTGATGAATTAGAAACTGAAAGAGCACAATTAAAAAGAAGGTTAATTTTCTTAAATAATTCACTTCAAAATAATGAACCTCCTTTTAGTTTATTATCAAAAGAACAAAAAGTAGAAGTTGCAAAATATGCTGAAGATTTATTTGAAGGAAGAGAATTTATTAAACCTGAAAGATATCAATTAATTAAAGAAAATGAAGAATTAAAAAATAAAATTGCCTCTTTAGAAAATGAATTGTCTGTATTTAAATTAGGAGGAAGAGGTTTAATTAATAAAAAAGGTGATAATGATAATTTAGAAGAAATGATAAAAACTGTTGTTAAAGAAACAACTAATGATATGATAAAATCAAATCAATTAAAATTAGATAATAATGATAATGATAATATAAAATTAAAAGCAGGAAATAAAAAAATATTAGATTCAATAAAAAATGAAATTGATGAAAATAAAAATAAAGAAGAATCAATTATTTCTCTTATTAAATATCCACCACCTCAACCAATAAATAAAATAGGAACTAATGAATTTGATAAAGGAACTTCTTTTATATTTAATAGTACTTATAAAATTCCTAATGATAAACTTTATGAAATTTTTGGTGTTGCTATTAATGATGAAGATGTTGATGCTTTGAAAAAAGAAAGTGCTTGTTTACAAATTCAAATTATTGAATTGTTAGAAATTGAAAATAGAAGAAATAATAATGATAGAATACTTAATAATAATTTAAAAGGAATTTATAATAAATTAGAAAATTTAGTTCTTATTCAAAATGAAATTTTTAATAGATATATGATTGAAAAAAAAAAGAAAATTGAAGATTATGATAATTTAAAAAAAAGAGTGGAAGATTTACAAGAAGAAATTAATTCTAATAAAAGGATAATAAATTCATATGAAGAAAATATTAAAACTATTGAAAGAGGTAATTTAAATGAAATTGAAAGAAGAATGATTGAAAATGTAAAAGATAATGCTATTTTAGAAACTAATTATTTTAAATTACAAAGAAAATATCAATGTTTATTTGATGAAGAAAAAAAACAAAGAGAATTTATTGAAAATAATGAATTAAATCAAATAGAGAAAGATAAAAAATTAAAAGAATTAATTACAAAATTAAAAGAATGGAAATCTTTATTAATTTTCTATTTAAGATTCTTAAATAAAAAATTAAGAAATTCAGTTGATAAAAATGATTATGATAGAATATTCGAACAAAATAAATATTTAAGACAAAGAGCAAATGAGTTATATAAAAGAGATAATATATTAACAAAAGAAATGATAGCTTCAAAAAGTTTATTAATAAAATATCGAGATTTAGAAAATTCATTTTATTTATGTGAAGAAGATAAATTAGATTCTCAAATTGAATGTGGATTTTTAAGAAAAAAATTACAAGAATGTGATCCAAATTATTATAATGAGCAAAAATCATTTAGAAAATTAATATATAAATTACAATCATTAGGATTATCATTTAATCAAATTAAAAAATCATTTATAATATCAAAACCAAATTTAGAACAATCACATGATTCAAATAATAATGAAAATAAACAAAATATATTAGGTCAAAGTTATTCATTTTTACAAGGTTTAACAATGGATAATGCATATATTACAAAATATGATTTCGAAAATTGTTTATTAAGATTAGGAATATCTGAAAGAGATATTAATAAAACAGATTTACAATTTATTTATTCTGTTTTAAATTGTGAAAATGATGATTTAGTTGATATAAGATTTTTCCTTAAGAAATTAGAACAATATAGTACTGAATCAAATTTAGATAAAATTCCAGATGAATTATTATTTGATAAATTTATTCAATGTGTTAAAAATTCTTCTCAAAGTTTATTATCAGTTTTTCAATATTTTGATACTAATAATAATGGAAATATTACAAGAGAAGAATTTAAATTTGCATTAAAACAATTAAAATTTGAAGTTGGTGATGAAGAAATTGATAAATTAATTATTTTAGTAAGTGGAAAATCAGAATTTGAATTTAAATTAGATGATACTGATACTTTTAATTATATTGAATTTTGTGATTTATTTGAACAAAAAGCAAAAAATTATTTATTGAAAAGTAAAAGAATAATAAATAATAAAAATTCTATTCAAATTGATTGGAAATTTAATCAATTATCAAATATAATTGAAGCAATTGATAAAAATAGTAATTCTATTGATAATGCATTTTATGGACAAGATTTAACAAGAAGAGGTTATATTACATATAATGAATTTGAAAATGTTATTCATTCATTAAATGTTCAAATGTCAAATGAAGATTGTAAAAAATTATTTGATTTATTTGATACTTCTCAAAGTAATATTATTCCTTTAGATAAATTAATTTCTTCTCTTAAAATTACTGAAAAAGAAATTGAAAATTATAAATTAATGACTAATGCAGTTTTAACTGATACAGCAAAAAAAATTGATTATGCTAAAAAATTTACTTTATTAAATGAAGAAAAACAATATTTTAATATTAAAATGAATCAAATGGTTAAAAGATTAGAAGAATTAGAAAATATGAATTCAGATTTAACAAAAAATTTAGAAAATTACTCAAAAAAAAATCAAGAATTTGCAAATAAATATTTTATAACTTTAGAAGAATTACAACAATATAAAGAAGTATATGTAAATATAGGAGTAAAAAAATCAGATTTAGAACAAATTAAATTTGAAAATGATTCTTTATTAAGAGAAGTAACAATATTAAGAATTGGTTTAAATACATTTAAAGAATTATATAATTATTCAAATATACAAATTAGAAGTATAACAATGAATAAAGAAAAAAATAAAGATGAATTAAATACTTATAAAAAAGCAATTAAAGAATTACAAAGTGAAAATAATCAAAATGCATTAATTGGAAAATTATATTATACAATATTAATTTCTCGTTGGAGAGAAGCAAATACTTTAAGAAAATATGATGATTTTATTATTGATTTTAATTCTTTAAAAGAAGAAAATTTCCAATTAGAAACTCAAAATAAAAATTTAACAAAAGATTTAACTGATATTCAAGTAACATTAAGAGATAAAATAATTGAAAATACAAGAATGATTGATGAACTTGAAAATTATGAAAATGGAATTATTGCTTATACTTCTGATAAAAATGAAATACATCCTATTGATGAAATGAAAAGTTTAATTGAAATGTTAAGTGAAGATAAAAAAGAAATGACTGAAAATATTATTAAATTAAAAAAAAATGTTTTGAGTTTAGAAAATCAAAATGATACTTTAAAAAATAAAATTGATTTTTGTGAAAATTTAGTTAATAATATTAAATTTAATAATAGAGATGAATTTAGTAAAAAATTAATTTCAATGAGTGAAGAAATTTCAACATTAAAATTAAATAATAATGTATTAAAAAGAGAAAATAAATCTGGAAAGGAAAATGAAAAATATTTACAAAAATTAAATGATAAATTAACAAATGATATAAAAAATTATGAAAAAGAAAATGTAGAATGGGAAAAAAAATATAGAAAAATGCAAGAAATTTATAAAACAAAAGATGATGCAAGACAAAAGAAAATAATAAATTCTTTAGAAAATATGAAATTATATGATCAAAATAAATTAAAAACATTATTTAATGAAAAATCACCAAGAAAAACAAATTCTTTAAAAAATAAAATAAATGATGAAAATTCTATTGATGAAAAAAATCAATATATTCCAAATGAAGAATATGAAAAAAAAATAAATCAATTAAATAATATTATTAAATTAAAAAATGATGAAATTGAAAAATTATCAAAAATAAATAAAGATAATGCAGAATTAATAAAAGAAGGGGAAAACTTTTATAAAAATAATTCAATACAAAATTTAGTTGGTGATGATGGATATAAAATAATAAAAGATGAAGAAACAAAAAAAATTGCAAAAACTGCTCATAAAACTATTAAAACTTTACAAGATATAATCACTCAAAAAAATAATATTATTAAAAGAAAAGAGAATCAAATTGAAAATTTGTATCAAGAATTACAAAAAGTAAAAGAATCTGATTTAAGAAGAATTAATGATTTAGAAGATTTAATTAGAGATAATGATGAAAGAACAATGAAAAAATTACAAAAATTAATTGATAAAAATAATCCAAATATTATGATTAGACAATCAAAAAATAATTTATCTTTATTAACTTTAGATGAATTAGAAAAATTATTATTTGATAAAGATAGTACTATTAAATCACTTCAATTAGAATTGAAAACAACAAAAGATGAAAATGATTCAAATTATGCTAAATTAGGAGAATTAAATAGAAAAATTGCAGAATTAGAACAAAATTTAAAATATAAAGATATTAATAATCAAAATAATTTAAATAAAGAAATTTTTGATAATTTGAGAAAACAATTAGAAGAAAAAAATAAATTAATTGAAGAAGAAAGAGAAAAAATTGATAGAATAAAAAATGAATTTGCTAAATTATATCAAGATAAAAAATTAGCTGAAGATGAAGTAAAATTAGATAATACTGTTTTTGTTCCTGAAAAAAATATTGTTAATAATGAAAAAAGTGAATTATATGTTAAAATAAATAATTTAAGAAAAATGAATAAAAAATTAAATGATGAATTAAAAAAATTAGAAAATATATTAAAAGAAAAAGAAATTCAATTAAAAGAATTAAATACTAAATATGAAAAGGAAAAAGAAAATGGAAAAGAAATTTTAAAAAGTCAATATAAAGATACAAAGAGAATATCACAATTAAAGAAAGAAAAGGAAAAATTAGAAAAAAATAATGATAAATTAAGAGATGAAATTGATAAATTAAAATCAAAAATTATTGAATTAGAAGAAGAAAATAGAAAAAATTCACAATCAAATTTAAGAAATAGACAACAAAGAACAATAAATAGAGAAATGGATAATAATTCAATAAATAATAATTCTCAAAATTTAAGAATTAGTGATAATAATATTAATAATAGTAATTTAAATGAAATAAATACAAATTTGAATGAAAGAAATTTTGAAAATAGTAATTTAAGAAGTCAAAATTTCAATTATAATATTCCTTCAATTAATAATAAAGAAATTAGTTCTAATTTAGATCAAGAAGATTTAATTAATAGACTTATTTATTTCTGTTTAAATAAAAATATTGTTTTAAGTAAAGAATTTGAAAAATATGATTTGGCAACTGATAATAAAATTATTGTAAAAGATTTTAAATATGCCATTGTACAATTAAATCCTGGTTTTATTGAACCTGAATTAAATGAATTAATTAAAATATCTAAACCAGATATTAATAATAATATTAAATATAAAGATTTTATTCAATTAATGACTGAAAAAAATGAAAATTATAAGGCACTTGAAGAAAAAATGAAAGATAAAGATAATATTGATAGACCTCTTACTAAAAAATATAATCCCTTTGAGAATAAATCTTTTAATATTAATTATTAATTTATTTTTTTATAATATATAATATATTTAAAATATAATAAATTAATTTTGTCATAATATTTTATTTACTATATTTTTTCTAATTATTATTAGATTATGATTTGAATGAATATTCAAAATTAAAAATCAAAAGAAAATTTATTAATTATTAATTTTTAATATATTAATATATTAATTTTTTATTATTATTTAAATAAATAATTAAAAATAATTTTATCTATTTAAAATAATCTTTAGAAAAAAATTAATCTAATTTTATTTAATAATGTATATTTTTTTAAATAAATAATTAAATAAATGGAAAAAATAGTCATATCCCTTTTTATAGCATGTTACCTATTTCATTTTTCAAAATCGAATTTAATAGTAGTAAATTTAGATTCAGGGGAAGAAAGTAATGACAAAAACTTAATATCAAGTTATTTAAAAGATTTGGCAGAAACAATGTCAACAACATATCATCAATATTCAGAAACATCAAAAACTTCTGAAACAATAGATGTCCCAAAAAAAACTCAAATAGAAATGAGATTAGGTGATGAAGCCTTTAATTCAGTAATTGACACACTTAGATTTTATAATAAAAAAGTTTATTTAAGTACTTTTATCAAAGCAAATATTGACTCTTCAATTATTCCTCAAAATTATTATGAAGGCTATTCAAATATAAAAGAAAGATATTTTGATATTGGGAATGAATATCCAAATAATTTTTCTGATTATGATGTAACATGTGAATATAATAATAAAGTTCCTACTTCGAATAATAAATCTATTTCTGATTTCAATTATACAAATGTTGTTGCTAGTGCAAGATTTAATTTTGGTATTGATCCTAATAATTATTTAAAAATATTCACTTTTGATAAATCTCATAACATAATTGAATATACTTTATCAACTTATGGAATAAATAGTCGAGATCAAGGATATAATGTTGAATTTTCAAAATTAATTTTAGCAGATCCTGTTTTTACTGATGATCAAATGCTATTTGCTATAACATCAGATTATAAAATTTATATATATTTAATTAAAGATACATCAAAAATATTATCAATGAGTTTTTTAACTACAATTGAAGATAATTCAGATGGAATAATTCAAGCAAGTTATAATAAAAATTATTATTTTATTTTAACTGAATCAGGATTAAAATATTATCTAAGAACAGATATTTCAAATGTTTCAACAAAAGAAGGAAATTATAAAGATTTTTTAGTTAATAATAGAACTGTTTATTTAATGGATACTAATGGATTTGATATTTATGATACTACACATATGGAAACTTTTGGTGCTTATTCTTCATTCACATTTAATCATAAGCATTTATCTAAATTTGATTATGTATTATATGATAATACAAATAGAGAATCATCATATTTTATTGGAATTATTGTTGATAATAATCCTCAAAATGGTGTTTATGAAATTTTAATTGAATTAGTTGCAAATGGACATTATGAAACATTACCTACATTTAATCATGTTTTCGTAACTAATAATTCAATTTCAGTTGATAATATTGCAACAGATAAATATAGTTATTTTACATATATTTTAGATAATAATAAATTATATTTACTTACTAGAAGTGTTCCAATATTTCAAATTGGTTATAGTTACCTTTTATCTATACATACAAATAATCCACAATCAATTTCAATTATTGCAAGAAATGATTATATAGAAGGTATAGAAAATTCAGCAAATTATTTTAGAGATATATTAATTTATGAAGGAGATTCTAATAAAAGATTAATAACAGAATTAAATAGAACTAATCCAAATTTAATTTGTTCAGTTAAAAAATCTGGAATTATGTATGAATTTTTAGCTTTTAGAGATGATTGTTCTAATTATAATTCTTATAGTCAATGGGAAATTAGACAATGTATTCGTAAAATGTATTATGTTTTTAATATTGAAACTACAAGTGATAAAATTAAAAGAATTGGAATTTGGATTGGAGTTGTTTTAATAATTATTGTTATTATTATTGTTATTTCTTATGTTGTTTGTTGTATGTTTAAAAGGAAAAGAAAAGTTTTTGAAAATATTAATAGTCAAAATACTGATGCAAATCAAAAAAAAATTGTTGAAATTGCTGAAAAAGTAGAAATATAATTTTTATAATATATTTAATTAATTTAAAAAAAAATTAGAATTATTTAATATTTCCATTTATTTAATTATTTACAATATTATTTTTTCTATTATATTCAAACATTTAATATTTACTTTTTAATCTTTTTGGATGAATTGTTGATAATGGTCTTGTATGTTCTAAAGTATTTACAGTTAAATTATAATTATTTTTTCTTTCTCTTATTGATTTCATATGAAAAATATCAAAATTCATTTTTGATTTTTCATTTGGAGAAGTTTGAATATTATATGTTATTAATTCTTTAGGTCCATTTAACATATTATCAATATCATTTAAATTCATTCCTTTTTTTATTAAATTAAAATAACGTTTTATTTGTTCTTTTTTCTTTTTACTATTTGTCCAATATTTTAATTCATATTTATTATTAAAATTACTATTAGTTTGATTTTGTAATATTCCTAATAATGAAATATCATCTTTAACGATATATTTTTTATTTATATTTTGAAATTTAATAAAATTACTTTTAACATGGAAATTTTTTAAATTTTGTGGTTGAGTAAAAAAATGAGTTTTTAAAAATTCATTATTTAATATTCTTGGAGTTTTAATATTTGTAAATTTTGGAATATATTTTCTTCCTTTATATAAATTTGTATAATTAACTTTTGAAAATAATTTATATTTTTTTGGAGAATTATCAAATTGAGTTTGAGTATTTGTTGATATAGTTTTTACTTTTATTCTTCTATCTGTTGTTGAAAAAGATTGTTTATGATTATGACTAAATGAAGTTTTAAGATTACTTATACTTAAATTATCGTCTATATCTTTTTTATCTTTTATTATATCTTTATTTATTGTTTTATTTTTTATTAGACAAAATTTTTGATTTGCTATTAATCTTTTAGGAGAATTTTCAGATTGATTTGATAAAGATAAAGAAATTTTTGATTTTAGAGGGAATGACATATTTATATTTATTATAAAAAATAAATAAAAAGAAAATATTATTTAGTTTAAACTAATTCGAAATAAATAATCATTAAATTTTTTCAAATTAGATTTAATTAATTTATTATTTTATTTATAATGCTTTTCTTTAATAAATATTAAATTTCTCAAAATTTTTTTCATTTAAAAAAATGTTTATTGAATTGGGGATTGGGGATTGGGGA
>Ga0256407_10010609_pt1 | contig 12908 bp, 8 predicted proteins | sample RumenRJG_04DNA_FD_193489 | JGI IMG/M metagenome (GOLD analysis project Ga0256407, IMG submission 193489) | Bovine rumen microbial communities from Lethbridge, Alberta, Canada - RJG_04 | ecosystem: Host-associated > Mammals > Digestive system > Stomach > Rumen | place: Canada: Alberta | collected... | reverse complement strand
CGGCAGTTTCTTTACGCCTGGGTTCATCACCGACTACATGGCCCGCGATGTGCTGGAACGGACGGTGGTGCAGAAGTTCAACGAGAAAAAGTCCTGGAAATGCGAAAATTTGGAAGATGTCTCGGACAAGATTGAAGATATTTCAGAAGCGAATGAAATTGTTGATGATATCCGCGTTGCTGATGTCGCCGTGGGCTCTGGGCATTTCTTGGTGTCGGCCCTTAATCGCCTGCTTGCAATCAAATCGGAATTGAACATTTTGTGCGATGCAGACGGCAAACGCATCAAACGCCGCGACCTGATTTTGAAAGTGGATAACGACGAACTTTCTGTAGTTGACGACGAGGGTGAACCGTTCGAATACAAGCCCGGCAACGAAGAAAGCCAGCGGTATCAAGAAGCCTTGTTCAACGAGAAACGTCGCATTATCGAGAATTGCCTTTTCGGTGTTGACTTGAACCCCAATAGCGTGAACATCTGCCGTTTACGCCTTTGGATTGAACTTTTGAAGAACGCATACTACACCAAGGAAAGCGGCTACAAACAACTCCAGACACTCCCGAACATCGACATCAATATCAAAGTCGGTGATTCGCTGCTGAGCAAATACCCCGTGCAGAACGGGCACGTCGTTTTGGACTTTTTACAGAAAGAAGACAAGGCCGACAAGAAAAACGGACTCGCCGCGAAACTCAAGGAATACAGGAAAAACGTTCAGGATTACAAGGCGGGCGGAACAAGCTACAACAAGCAACAACTTCGCCTGAACATTGCTGGTCTCAAGTCGCAACTCAAGGAGCCGCCCAGCATTGACCTCTTCGGAAATGTTGTCCAGAACAACGACATCGATTTTTCCAACTCGCTTGAATGGATGTTCGAATTCCCGGAAATCCTTGATGACGAAGGTCGCTTTACAGGCTTCGACGCCATCATCGGAAACCCGCCGTATGTGCAGCTCCAGAGCATGGGCGAGATGAGCGACGTTTACAGCAAACGAGATTACAGTTGCTACAACAAGTCCGCAGACCTTTACTGCCTCTTTGTGGAACGAGCCTACAGCCTGCTGAAAAAGAACGGATATTTCTCGTTCATCATGCCGAACAAATGGATGCTCGTGGATTACGGCAAGGAACTGCGGCAATTCATGAGCCAGACCTCGCTCAAGAAAATTCTCAACTTTGGCGATGTCCAGTTCTTTGCCGATGCGACCATTTACGTGTGCATATTCGTATCGCAAAAGTCCGGCGACAAGATGCCGGTTTTGGCGTGTTCGCTGAACAGCAAGAACTATCACGGCGAATTCGAAAAAGAAGTCAAGGCCGCGACATTCGAGTTCCCGGCAGAAAATTTCGGAGCAAGCGAATGGAGCGTCCGCAACAAACTCCACGATTCCGTATTGCAAAAAATGAATGTTGGAACGGCTCTGAAGGATATGCCGATTTCAATTTATCGTGGCATTTTGACCGGCTTCAACGACGCATTCTTTATAGATGGAAAGACGAGAGAAAAACTCATTGCCGAAGACCCCAAGAGCGAAGAACTCATAAAGCCTCTGCTTCGTGGTCGAGACGTTAATGCATGGGTGACGGAAAAAGAAGACCAGTATCTTATCGGTACTTTCCCGGCGTTAAACCTTGACATCGACCAATATCCGGCAATCAAGAATCATTTGCTGAGTTTTGGAATTGAAAAATTGGAACAGACCGGTGCTAAACACATTGTGAATGGCGAAGAAATCAAGGCTCGCAAGAAAACCAGCAACAAATGGTTTGAAACGCAGGACCAGATTGGATATTATAAAGAGTTTGCGAAACCGAAAATTGTATATCCAGAGATATCGTCTTTATTCTCATTTACCTATGACGAATCAGGATTGACTTGTAATAATAAAAATTATATCATCACGGAAAAAGAAAGTTCCCAGAGCTTGCCGAAGGGAACGGAAACCGTCATTGCGAGCGAAGCGAAACAATCTAATGCGTTCTTGCTCAAAGCCCTCCTCGCTATATTCAATTCCAACCTCGTCAAACTTTGGATAGAGTATAATTGCCCGGTACTCAATGGCGGTGCGCGAAACATAAGCAAAACCTACTTTGAAAATTTCCGCATCCCCCTAAACAACACGGAACTCCTGCAACAACTCGCCATCCTCGCTGATGAAATCATTACCGCAAAGAAAGCTGGCGAAGATACAATAGAATTAGAAACCCAAGTCAACACCCTCGTCTATCAACTCTACGACATTACCGATACCGAAGAAATTGAAGCCGTGGAGAAAAGGTGACTTCATGAAAAAAATTGAGGTATATTAAATGAACGAAAATGTATTTGAATATTGTAAAAAGTTCATCCAATCAAAAAATAGCCCTCATTTTGCTGTCCTGATAAAAGGAGAATGGGGTGTTGGAAAAACGTTTTTCATTAAAAATATGGTGACAGAACTGAGGTTGGATAAAAGTGATTATGTTTATTTGAGTCTGTTTGGGTTGAAATCAATAGACGATATTAATGTGAAAATTTTTGAGGCAATGCATCCTATTTTATCGTCTCCACAGATGAAACTTGCTGGATCTATCTTAAAATCAGCTTTAAAATTAGGAGCTGATTTTAAATTCGATTTTTCGAAAGGCACAAAAGACGGTTCTGTAAAAATAGGGCTTGGAGACCCTTCCTTGAAAGGGATTGAAACTTTACGTACAAAAAGGAATCTTATAATTGTTGATGATATTGAACGGACAGAAAAAAATCTTTCAATAGAAGAAGTCTTTGGTTTTTTTCAGGATATAATTGTTGATTCCGATACAAAGGTTATTTTTGTTGGTAACGAAGATAAAATTGAATCTGAAATATCAAGTTCAAAGCATTCGTATGCGAGTATTAAAGAAAAAACAATAGGACAGGAGTTCTTAATTCAATCAAATCCTAATGATGCAATTGAAGTTTTTATTAAAGAATTGTCAATACACAAAAAAATTGAAGAACTTGTAAAAAAATCCTTAGAAGACATTGTTGTTGCTATAGGGTGTAAAAATTTAAGATGTCTCAGAAATGCTTTGTGGGGATTGAATGAATATTCAGAACTTATTATAAAGGATATATATGATGATGTAGATAAAAAATCATTTATATCAACATATTTGTTGTTGTCTATTCAAAAGAGCTTGAATTGTATAAATCAAAATGATGATATTCATGAAGTGTTAAAAGTATATCAAAGTTATCATATCAGATATGATTGCTATAACGAAAGGAAAGAAAGTGAAAAATTAGATGTTGGTTTTGTCGTTTTAAATCTGCCTTTTTTAAATCATTGGAATGAAATTATTTTTGAGGGCGAAAATTCAAGAGATGTATTGAATTCGTTTTATTTGAAAGAAAAAGAGGCGCAAAAAAAGAATAAAAAACAATCGTTGCTGTTTAAAATTATTAATTCATGGCGCGAATTTGATGATAATGAATTTAGGAAAAATGTAGATGAACTAAAAAAGGAATTTAATCAAGGAAAATATTTACATCCTGGTGAAATTTTGCATTATGCGAATATAATGCTTTTGTTTTCTTATTGGAAAATTCGTCCAGAAACATATCAAGGCATAGAAAAACAGATAAAGGATGTGTTTTCCAAATATTCGGTTAAAGCGATAAAAAATTTTGATATGCTCAAAATGGGCTTTGGTGGATGGTCGTTTTCAATGGATTTTGAACCGATGAAGACTATTTTTGATTATGTAGAAATTGAAAATGATAAACATTTTGAAACTAACCTATCGCAGTCGGTTTCACAGGATGTGGATAAAATGTCAAACGATAACATAAATGACTTTTGTTGTAATCTTTGGCAGTGTAATGGATCGAATAAATATATGAGATTTCCGTTCTTTAAGTATGTTGATGTAGATGAATTTTGCTTGAAATTAAAAGAACTTGATTCTCATTCTATAGAGCTCCTCTTGCAATCTCTTGAAGAAAGGTACGGTATCTATTATAGTAACAGTCCTGCGTGGAGTGAATCTAAAGATGATGTGCCGAATTTGAAAAAAATTAAAAGCGGATATATGAAGGGACGTAGAACTGTAATGAATAGTCCAAAAAATTTGCAAGCGAAAAACATTGCTGAACGTCTACAAAAAATTATTAATCATATAGAGCGTACAACAAAAGTTAAATAGGATAGAGTTTTATTTATGCCACAGAAGAAAAAAAGAAAAAATGCCGTCAAGCCTGTATTGATAAAGAATTATGGGTTGTTTTGGGAGCATGATAAAGTTAATTGGAATAAGAAACCTTCTTTAATAGGTTATTCATCAAAAAAGAAAAAGTATTGTTTTGATGAACAAATTGGCATATATGTCCTGTATAATGAAAATAAGGAAATCTTATATGTTGGCCAAGCCGGTAACGGCGAAGCCACGTTGTTAACTCGCTTAAAAAGGCATAATTCAGACCATCTTGAAGGGTGGTGGACTTATTTCAGTTGGTTTGGCTTGTTGGGGACAAATAAAGGAGATTCTTTGTTGAAATGGTCTAAGAATAATTTTCATGTAGATAGACCGAAGTTATTGGATTCGTTGGAAGGCATTCTAATTGCGGCAATAAACCCTAAGTTAAATAAACAAGGCGAGAAACTAGGACAAAGATTTAAGCAGGTAGTATGCGATGAATCGTTAGATACAGTAAAAATACTAAACAAATTAGATGAGATACTTTCAAAACTTAAAAAGTAAGAAGCTAACCTTTAGAAGAGACGAAAATGAATCATATCAAGAAACTTCATATAGAAGGATTCAAAAAATTCAAGGAATTCGATGTTGAATTTAATGAGCATCTAAATATTCTTGTTGGAGAGAATGAGGCTGGGAAAAGTACAATTTTAGAAGCTATTAGAATTGTGTTGAATCAATTATATCGGAATGCGGATAAGTCTATTTTGAAAGATTTATTCAATTTTGAAAATATTGAAATATTTAAATCAAATCCGACAACGAAAACATTGCCAAAGATTTTGATTGAAATTGAATTTGATTTAGACCCTAAAGCGAAAAATGCAGAGTATTTCTATGGCGAATTATATGGCGATTTGAAATCACAAGAAGAAAAATTTGGAATTTCTTTTGAATGCCAATTTGATGAAGTCCTTGGTGCTGGATTAAGTGCAGAGATTGAATCGGGTAAAATTCCGTATGAGTATTATTCATTATCGTGGAAAACGTTTGGAAATAAGCCCTACCAAACTGTCAAAAAACCATTAAATTTTTTATCCATAGATATTTCTGGGAAAGATCCGACGTCTTCTTTTAATTACTATAATAAAACACTTTTTGCTAGCCGTGTTAACGATGAAAAAAAAGTCAATGCGAAATATCAATTTAGGCAAAAAGTGGAAGAGTCTTTTGATCAAATAGGTTTGGAACCAATAGACGAAAATAGGAAATTTGGAGTTGATGCAAAAAAGTTTCCGCTGGAAGCAATTCTTTCTGTGTACGATAATGGTATTGCTTTAGAAAATCATGGCAGTGGTATGGAGTGCTTAATAAAAACTCATATCGCATTAGATAAGAAAAGTGGCTTAAATGTCATTTTAATGGAAGAACCGGAGAATCATTTGTGCTTTTCAAGTTTACGCCAAATGTTAAATGAAATTGTCTCGCAACAGGATTCATCTCAATTGATAATTACCACGCATAGCAATATGATTGCAAGCCATCTCAATTTGAATAATGTTTTATGGGTTGCTAATGATAAAATTGAATCGCTGAAAAATGTTGATTCTAATGATGCTGCTTTTTTTGTAAAATCTGACAATAATTCTTTTTTGCAATTATTGTTGTCAAAGAAGGTTGTTTTAGTTGAAGGCGCGACAGAATGTTTGTTGCTGCCTAAATTCTATAAGCAAGAAACAGGTCGGTCAATCGAAGAAGATGGTGTTTCGGTGATATCCTGTGGAGGAATATCTTATAAACGATATCTTTCAATTGCGGAAACCATGAATAAAATGGTTGCTGTTTTAACAGATAATGATGGGGAAGAAAAGCGAATTACAGAAAGTGCAACTTTTAATTCTAGCCACGTTAATCAGCATGTATTTATGGGTTCTTCGGTTGATGAATGGACTTGGGAAGCCTCTGTTTATAAAATAAATAAAACTTTGCTTGAGCCAATGATTAATCCTGAGCCTGGTGCGCAATATTTATTCCATCAGAAGGATTATGGTCCATATTTAGGAAAGATGTTGCAAAATAAAGCGGAGATGGCCTATCAAATGTTGAATTCAGAGCAAACATTTGCTATTCCTCAATATGTTAAGGAAGCAATTACATGGCTAAACAAGTGATTTTAGCTGTTGCTGGCTCTGGCAAAACATATCATATTTGCCACTCAATAAACCTACAAGAAAAAAATTTAATTCTTGCTTATACTCATGAAAATTTAAGAAATATTAGAAAAGAGCTTGTTGAGGCAAATGGCGGTCATTTTCCAGAATTGACTAATGTTATGACATTTGATTCGTTTTTGTATGGATATATTGTTCAACCATATGAACCGACAATATTGAATCACTTTGGTTGTGGCGGGTGCTATAGTAGTGGCATTACGATAAAAGATCCCCCTAGGCAACAAATTAAAGTAAAAGGGCGATACATTCCGAACCCTCATTATTATAAAAAAGGAACGATTTGGCATTATGTAACGACAAATGGATATTATTATTGTGCGACACTTGCAGAATTAATTATGGAAGTAAAACAAAAAAATGATTCCTTAATTAAACGGGTGGCAAAAAAAATGAGAGGATTCTATGATAGAATTCTTGTGGATGAATTTCAGGATTTCAGAGAATATGATTATGATTTGATATGTGATTTGGCACAGTATGCGGACAATGTAACTTTAGTTGGCGATTTTTATCAACATTCGGTTTCTGCAAACAATAATACAGGACGGCCTTTTCAAAATCGAAAAGTGGATATTTCTTACCAGGATTTTGTTTCAAATTTAAGAAAAATGGGTTTTTCTGTTGATGGAAATCTTCTTTTGAAATCAAGACGATGTTCAAAAGATGTGTGTGAATTCATTTCATTGAAATTAGGAATAAATATTGAATCTCAAGGGATAAGCGCTGGCTCTGTAAAATGGATTGATGAAGCGCAATTAGAGGATATTCTTCAAAATAATGGAATTGTTAAACTTGTTTATTCCAAAGCATCTGATTATACATTTAAATCTGTCAATTGGTCCTATTCAAAGGGCGACACCATGGATGAGGTTTGTGTGATACTGACTCAAGATTTTGAAAAATTAGATCAAGACGATTTTAACATAGCTAAAATTAGTCAATCAACTATAAATAAATTGTATGTTGCTTTGTCAAGGACGAAGGGTAATCTTCATTTGGTGAAAAAGTCGGTTTTTGATAAGGTTAAAACTAATTATGAAAAAAGGTAAATTATGAAATTATATACAGCAAATGAGAAAGATGTTGATATTGATTCGCTGGAATTAATGTACATCTACATTGATTCTTATAAGGTTTTTCAAAAAATTGGTTTTTGTTTGCATCCTGCATATGAAACCACGGAAACGATAAAAGATAATCAATTGGTGGTGACGTTTTCAGAAAAGAATGACTTCGTAGACTTATTTGAAAAAGAAAAAATCAATGTAAAAATTATATGTGGAAAGAATGGATGTGGAAAATCTTCTCTTGCTCAAGTTATTCGGAATGAAACGGAAAGATGCGTATATGTATTCAAAGATTCTGGGGGGAATTTCTATTCTTCTTCACCCATTAATATTACTATGATGAAAGATGAAAAAATTGAGTGGAAGAAGAATCTGAAAAATGTACAAAAAAAAGGAATTTCTTTTCGTTTTTTGTCGGAAATGTACACGAATATTCATCTTTTAGATTCTAGAATAGAAAAGAAATTGATGGCTAAATATTTGCAGAGTCCATCGCTTTTTGATAGTTCTTTAGAGTTGACAGCTCCTTTGTTTACCCACTTTAAATTAGTTTTTCATTCTGAGGCAATCAATGATTTTTTTGCAAAGCCAACTCATCTTTTAAACGAAGTGGATCGCGATAAAATATCAAAAATGTTAGAGAAAGATTGGGTAATTCCTTATATAATGGCTTGCCTAACTGAAAATGTATATCTTGAATTTTCAGATAAGATTTGGACTCCAGAATCAGATTTTATGTATGAAGTTGATAAAGCGATAAAAGATAAAAAAATGATAGATAAGTTAACAAGTTTAAGGAAAGAGCAAAAACAATTTTTGGATAAGCCTTTTCCATTAGAAGAATATTCTAACATTGAAAAGAATTTATCTCTATTTTCAAATCGTATAATAGATTTTATTAATGAATTATCGGGTTTAAATGTCTCATATGAAATGATAGATCCTCTTTGTGATTTTGTTTGGTCATTAGGGTTTGCTGAAATTAATGGAAATGAACGTTATTTTAATGATTTAAGTTCAGGTGAAAGAATTAGGATGTCATTAATATCTGATTTATATGAACGTTTTGTTTTGGAATTATCTGAAAAGAAAAAGTACATGCCTTATGAACCTAAAATTCTTATATATGATGAATTTGATGATGGCTTGCATCCAGAATGGTGCCGTCAATTTTTGTTTAATTATACGAATGTTTATCAAACTATTTTAAGGTATTTAGAAGAAAAACGGATTGATGTACCCCGAATTTCTGTATTCTTTATAACTCATTCTCCATTTATACTATCTGATGTGACCAATGATTATGTTGTATATTTAGAGAAACAAGAGGATGGTTGTTCTCATAAAGTTTTAAAAGAAAAAAATTCCTTTGCGGGAAATATTGGTGAAATGTTTTCGACTAATTTCTTTATGGATGACACGATTGGAAAATATGCAACAAAGATGATTAAAGATGCAATTTGTTTTATGAATGAAGGGAACATTGAGAAAAAAGAATGGTGTAAAAAGATTTGTAATTCTGTTGGTGATGATATTTTGAAAGCACTTTTGTTAGAAAAGTGGAGTAGGCAATATGAAGAAAATTGATTTAGCTTTTAAAAGAAAAAAGTTAGAGGCATTATTAGAAGAATTTAGACAAGAACCATGCTATTATTCAACAATAGCAGGTCAAATCCAACTTGTTTCTGACGAAGTTAAAAGAGGTGAAAAAACAGAGGAAGAGGCGAAAAAAGAGTTGGATGATTTTGAAAAACAAATGTATCAACCATATTCCAATTTTTCAGATAAAGATGATGGAAAAGCTTTTGAGTTTTTAAGAATATTAGGATTACATTTTTGTCCATATTGTAACATTAATGATGTTTATGCGGTATTTGATGAAAATGGCGAAAAAATCTGCCGTCCAGATATTGACCATTTTTTGCCGAAGTCTGAGAATCCAGAAAAACAACTAGATTTAGAAAATTTAGTGCCCAGTTGTTTGATGTGTAACCAAAGATTGAAGGGAACAACTCCTTTTTCTGATGCAGAGTATCTAAATCCTTATAAAGAAGATTTTGATTCTATTATGGAAATAAAACTTGACTTGATAGGGGCAAATTATTTATCTGAAGATAACTTCAAAATTATTTTTGAGAAAAAACAAAGAGTTGGGCAAAAAAAAGTAGAAAAAGCGAAAAAAAATATTGGTGTTTTCAAACTTGAAGAACGATACCAGTATTACAAAGATGAAATAATACCGATAATGAGAAAAATTGATTTTTATAAGCACAAAAAAAGACAAGAGATTGAAAAGCTGTTTGATCAAAATTACTGTATTCCTTTTAGAAAAATGTTGTTTCCTGAAGAAAACTGTGATATAAACAATACCCGTCTTGGAAAATTAAAAAAAGATGTAATTAAAGCCTTTTTAAAATAGCTCATTTAAAGAAGGAATTCCCCTATGCTCTTCACTCCCACTGGCACATTCTATTCCAAGGTTCAATTCAAGACCGAAGAAGAGGTCGAGAAGGTTGTAGTTGACAACTTCAAGCTTCTCTTTGGTGACTATTCCATCTTGCTGCCGAAAAGTTTGATCCGGACTTCTGGCGGCAAGGGGACTGTTCCCGATGGCATCATCGTGGATTTCAAGGGGAACCGATGGTTCATCTTGGAAGTGGAACGTGGTGACCACGAAACGTGGGGGCATATCGCTCCGCAAATCAGCAAGCAGCTTGTCGCGGTGATGAATCTCGAGACGAAGAACAAGATTACGGAGCTTTGCATTGCAGAAATCGGAAAACAGAAGGAGTTCTCAAAGCTTATTGAATCCGACTTGAAAATCCAGCTAATCCATGTGCACGGTTTTGTCCAGAAGATTCTGGAAAAGGATCCGATTGTTTCTTTGCCGATAGACTATTCCCCGAGCGACCTTGAGGAATGGGCTTCGATGCAGAAGGTCGATGTGCAGATTCAGCATATCGAAAAATACATGAACGGCAAGGGCGAGGTGCTTTACGACTTCCCGGATTTGGAATTAACGCAGGAAAAGGAATCCTTGAAGACGACGGACAAGAGCAACGCTTTGTACGAGATTGTGAAGGCGGGACTTTTGAATGTAGGCGATGTCGTGCATTTCGATTACGGCCCGAAGGGCAAACCCAAGACACATTTCGAAGGAAAAATCTGTTCCGACGGAATCGAGGTGGACGGAATCGTTTCTTCGGCCAGCGTTTCTGCCTTGCGTTGCATCCAGCAAATCAGCCCGTCGCGCACAACGACGAACGGCTGGGTTACCTGGAAAACCGCCGACGGAAAATTCCTCGAAGAAAAGTGGAACGCCCTGCTTAAAAAGTGTGACGATGCGGAACAACCGTCGAGACGCAAAAAGCATAAAAAGAAATCTCGCAAGACATCGACGGTGACGCATCCTGAAAATGGCGATAACGATATGTTGTATCACTTCGCGAAAGGCGGGGCGATTATCGCAAAAGTCCGGCGTGTTGGCTCGCAGTTCGTCCTTCTTGCCGACAGCAAACTTTCGCTGAAATATGACTTCCGTGGTTCGGGTTGGCTGAATGTCCGAAAGAACGCTTCTGTTGGCGCTGATGGAACGCTCCGCGAGGATATCGAATGCGATTCCCCGTCAATGGCCGCGGCCCTTGTTGCTGGAGGAGCTAGAAACGGCCTTACCTTCTGGAAGAATAAGGATAGAAAGGAATTGAAAAGCCTCGGAAAATAGTTGCATTTTGTCACTTTGTGTCAAGTTGATGGAGTTATATTTGATTGGAATGGAGTTTTAGATGAAGGTGAATATGGGAAATCAAGAGCAGAATGTCATCATCTACAACACGCTGGACGGCAAGGCTAAGGTTACCCTTATGGCCAAGGATGGCAACGTCTGGATGAATCAAGACCAGATTGCCGAACTTTTTGACACCTCAAAGCAAAATATAGGTCAACATGTGGCTAGTGTCTTGCAGGACAAGGAATTGGACGAAAATTCAGTTGTAAAGTGTTACTTTACAACTGCCGCAGATGGCAAGAATTACAATGTCCGTTTTTACTCCTTGGATATGATCTTGGCCATTGGTTTTAGGGTCCGTAGTAAGCGGGGGACTCAGTTTCGAATATGGGCGAACCAGCACTTAAAACAGTTCTTGGTGAAGGGTTTTGATATTGATGATGAGCGCCTCAAGAATCCAGATGGCAGGCCCGATTATTTCGATGAACTTCTTGAGCGGATTCGTGACATCCGCGCCTCTGAAAAGCGTTTTTATCAAAAGGTTCGAGATTTGCTTGCGTTGAGTAGCGATTATGATGCAACGGATAAGGCGACTCAGATGTTCTTCGCTGAAACTCAGAACAAGTTGCTTTATGCTGTAGCGAACAGAACGGCGGCAGAAATTGTGTATGACCGCGCAGATGCTGCAAAGCCGAATATGGGGCTTACATCATGGCATGGTTCTGTAGTCCGTAAGCAGGACATTTATATTGCCAAGAATTATCTGACTCACGACGAAATTGATTCGCTGAACCGTTTGACGGTGCTGTTCCTAGATTCTGCGGAATTGCGCGTGAAGGAACGCAGGGATCTGACGCTGGATTTCTGGCGCAATAATGTAGATGCCCTGCTTAATTTCCAAAATAAAAATGTGTTACGCGATGCGGGGCATATTTCAAATAAGCAGATGGAATCGCATGTTTCCGAAATTTACGACGAGTTCGCTCTCCGTCGCAAGAGACAAGAGGCGATTGATGCGGATAGGGCTGATTTGGCCGAACTGCAAGAAATAGAGAATGAAGCGAAACATCGCGAAAAGTAAAATCGTTGGGCTTAAATTATAGGGAAGCTTGCTAAAATGGGCTGTTGACCCTGGCCTTATCGCTTACCGCGACGCACGCTATTTCATGAACGACATGCTGAATCTTTTTGAGCGAATCGAAAGGCTTCGCCTGTTTGTAAACAATGACGGCGCCAAGAAGGTCCTGGTCCATTTCACGAAAAAGCTCGGGAACCTGAACATTGACGACTCGAACTGCTCAAGTACGAAGGCGGCCTCCCGGAAGTCAACCGGCTGAAAATATCTTGGCTGTCGCGGTTCAAGAATCGCCCCGCCATGAGAGATGAACTGGAAAAAATTTAGTCTCGTCAACTGTTCGGAATTTCCGAACAACTCAAATTAAGGGTTTGTCGTATGAGAGCTTTTTTCTCGCACCCTTCATTTTTCTACATTATCCTTCCGTAACAGTAAAGGATACGCTATATGAATATTCTCGTCGTTGGTAGCGGTGGTCGCGAACATGCCATCGCTCTTGCAGTCAAGAAGTCGCCGCTGTGCGACACTCTCGTGTGCGCTCCGGGCAACCCGGGCATGGCAAACCTCGGCAAGTGTGTGCCGGTGGATGTGGCCGACCCGAAGGCCATTGCTGACCTCGCCGTAGCAGAGCATATCGACCTCGCGGTC
>Ga0256407_10010608_pt1 | contig 12909 bp, 1 predicted proteins | sample RumenRJG_04DNA_FD_193489 | JGI IMG/M metagenome (GOLD analysis project Ga0256407, IMG submission 193489) | Bovine rumen microbial communities from Lethbridge, Alberta, Canada - RJG_04 | ecosystem: Host-associated > Mammals > Digestive system > Stomach > Rumen | place: Canada: Alberta | collected... | reverse complement strand
TGCGCATTGGGGATTGGGGATTGGCCCCAATCCCCCATCCCCAATCCCCAATCCCCAATCCCCAATCCCCAATCCCCAATCCCCAAAATTATTAATCATATTTATTTTTAATTATATATACTTTTTTTTTAAATATTTTAAAATAAATTTCGTTTTCATATAATATAAAATTCTATATTAATATTGATATTCATATAAAATTAATTTATTATAAAATTTTATTCAATTAAGGCCACATTGTTCTATAAGCTCTAAGTCTATTTAATCCTTCTCCAATAATTTTCATTAATTCACTTTTAGTTCTCCTACTAAAACAAAAAGCGCAAAATCCTTCAATTAAAATTTCACCAAAAACTAAATCCAATATTAAGCTTATGAAAAAACAGATAATCCAGGCACTTCTTTGGTATTTCCAAACCGATGTGAAAATCAAAGTCAAATAGAAATTAACAGCCCAAATACCGAAAACAATAATAACTCCAATAAATAATTTAAAATTCATTTGCCTTTTTAATTTATTCCAAGCTTTCGTCACCGTGAAATTTTCTCCCATCATAACTAAACGATATAATCTTTTCCTTTGATAATTAGAACTTTGAAACAGAAACACAAATAAATAAACAATAATGTCAGAAATAAAAGCTGCAATAATAGCCACAACGACTATTCCTAATATATTACTAGCAGTAATATTATCTCTCATTGTTAAAATCAAAGATATGACTAATTGTTGAATATAAAACTGAGTTAATAAAACCATTAATTTTTTCCAACGATTATTAAATAAGGTCGGATTAAGAAATGGAGCAACTAATATATGTCTCACTTTTAGATTATATGAAAAAAAAACAAAGGTTGACACTGATAATCGAGTAAAGGCAACTAAAGCTTTTTCTCTTTCTTCTTCTTCATTAATTATATCTAAAGGAATACCATCATTATCCACATTGGTTCTTCCTGCTTTGTTATGGAATCTTTGCAAAGAAACTAAATTCGCTTTTGTTGCATATTTACCGTAATAATATTTTTTTAATGAATTTTTTGAACTTGAAGTAAATTTGCTCATTTTATCTCCAATATTTGAGCTAGGAGTATTTTTTTCTGAATCTAAATTTTCTTCTATTATATTTTCATTAAAGTCTTCTTCGGCATCTCCTTGGCCATACCCATTTTCTTCTATTTTTTGATCTTCTTCTTCTTTCTGATTTAAACTTTCTTTTGAATTAACTTTTTGAGCTTTCTGAGTTTTGGATTTTGTGGAAAAATTATCAGTAAGAGTATTAATATTTTCTGATATTTTGTATCTCTTTTTTTTAGGAGGATTGTCTTTCTTTTTAGTTTTAATCTTAATTTTTCTATTTGAACGCAATTCAGTCTTCTTTTCTTCAATATTTTCTTCATTAATATTTTCAGCTTTTGTAGTTAATCTATTCCTTGTAGTGCTATAATTATTTTCAATTTCAGTAAATTTTTTATTTAATTTATTATTATCTTTTTTATCTTCTTCATTAAAAATAGTCTCCTTATTATTATTAAAATTTCCCTCATCTTCATTATTTTCCTCATTATTTTCTTGAATATCGCCTAAATCATAATCCTTAAACATTTTTCTAAATTGTCTATTAGATCCTTTTTTAAGTTTAGATTCTTTCGGTATTAATTTATATACATTTTCATCATTTAATCCGAATTTTAATTGTCCATAAGGAAAATGCACTTTAACAATTTCTTTCTTAAGGAAGTCTAATATTTCTAAATTATCAAAATATCGATAATCATAAAAGATAAAGAAAATACTTATTAAAATAAATAAACCTAAAAGCGAAGCCCAAATATAAAAAACGGGATTGTGTATATGATTATCAAAACAAAACAATACTTCATATCTCGGTAAATAATAAAATCTTCCATCCACTACGAACTTCATTATATTTGGTATCAACATTGAAGTAAATGCACTGAAATGATTCGTTTCGAACATTAATAAAAATGTATCAGAAATATTTTTGAATAAAAATGAAGTATATTCATATAAACTTAAAGAATTAGGAGTATAAACTAAACCTACGATGTTATAATACCGATAATATTTCAAAATTCTTTCTTCGACAGTGTCATCAGATACAGAGCCATTATCCCAAATCAATATAGGATCTCTAAAAACAGGATCTGTTTCGATTTTATAATTTTCAGGTAAGAAAAGCCATTTTTGTTCATTGATGTAATTAATCCAATCATAGGAATTAAAAGGTAATTGTATCTTTATCATTTTATTCGAAGGGCAATTTCTTATAGGGACTTCATTACCTCTATTATCATATATTTTTATTGAAATTAATGGTGATGTAATATTAGGATAAAATTGACCTTCATAACTTAAAGGATTTACTGCATATTCTACATAATTAAAATAATAATCAAACGAGTCATATTTTTCTCTTAGGCATTCCATGAATAAAACAATGGGCTTATATGTTATCCATACCGTTTTAAGCGAATCGAAAAAACCAGCGTCGTCAAAATTTTGGTCAATTCGTAATAAATAATAAGAAAAATGCTCAGTTTGATATACATATTCTTCACCCCAGTTTTTGATAAGAAAAACAGTATCTTCATCGATCATTGAGAAAAATTTCTGAAAAGCAGTTTGATATATTGAATATTCTGAGACTGTCAAGGTTCTGTTACGGAAAGGAAAGTTCTCGTTTATTTTATTTTGTAATTTTAATTTATTTTCTCTTATATAAAAATAATTGAAGAAAAATTCATTTAAATCAAATATTTTATTAATCCTATCTTCATTTAAAGTTATATAATCTTTTTCTTCTAATAAATAATTTTTAAATTCAACCATATTTGTTTGAAAAAAGCTTTCTTCCTGGAAAAATTTCTGTGCAGCGAAAAATAATTTATAAAATGCATTAAATACCATATCATTAATTCCAGTTCCAGCTTGGGTCAATCTATCAATTAATCTTTGGTACAATTTTTTATAATAATAAGACAAATCAGTATAACCATCCTTATCCAAAAAACATTCTTTTCCTAAATAACCTGCTTTACAATTACAAGTCATAGCAACATCAATAACTTGACATTCACCATTATCATTACAATAACCAGTAATACAAGGTGGATCAGTCATTTCAACTTTTTCACCTGTTAATGAGCTTTCATAAGTTGTAAAAAATTTTTCAGGAACATTAGTTGTATAAGGGTTAATTCCTAAACTCATTAATACTTCAGCTCGAGCTAGTAATTGAATATCAGTTAAAGGATCGTCTACTATATAAAAAGTTGAAAGTATTTGCTTTAAATTATATAAAGGTGAATTTTTTTTGTTAACGATTGTAATGACATTTGATGCTTCGGAAATTGCGCCGAATTTATCACGGGCTTGACAATATATTGTTATATTAGAATAATCTAATTGGTAATATCTTACTGTGAAATTACTATAAACTTCGTTGACTAAAGAAAATTCTTGAGTTAATTTAATTTTAGAATTTGTATTAACTTCGATATAATAAAAATCGAATTCTATATCTTCAGCTGGGGTATTTTCATCTAAGAAATCAACACATCTCATTATAAATGTGGTTGTATTATATAAACCCAAATAAGGCATTACAATTAATTGCCCACCAAAAGGAGGTGCATTCATTGTTAAAGTCCACCAAACATATATAGGCACTTCAACACCTTCCTTTATTACATAAATTTTCATACCAAAAACATATTGATGTTTAATTTTAAAAAATTTGGTATTTAACGTAACTTTAACTTGTGTCAAATCCCCAGTGAAAGGATTGGAATTTATATTTATTGGATCAGTAAAACCTAATTCTTGATTTATTGCATTTGTTTTTTCTGCATCGAATAACCATAAAGTTTTATATTCTGGACTTGTTGGATTTATTATTTTAGCTTCGATATAATTAAAATTATTTACATCAATCGGAGTTAATGTATCAACATTTACTAAAGAAGCATCAGCGTCGAAAATGACACATAAATTAGGTCGAGTTAAACTACGAGTCAATCCAGCCGTTTGACAATTTGATATACAAGTATTTTCTTTGAAATTAAAATAGAGTTCACCAGTGCATGATATACAATCATTGGCATTCTCATTAGTACATTCGTAACATGTTTCATGACATCTTCGACATTGATTCATCAAAGGATCTTCGAAAAGGGTCACTGGGCAATCATAATAACATTTATCCTCAAATTCATTTACCCATTTATTCAAGTATTTATTATCATCTTTACATTGAAAACAATTTTTTCCTAAATTACTATATAGTAAACATAAGGATGATTCTTCTTCATCTCCAACTACAACTTCACATTCACCATCAGTATTTTCTTGGAAACCTTTAGGACATTCACATTTATCATTATATATATCTAAAGATCTTAATTCATTATATACTTTCCCTAAAGGGCAAATTTGTAATGGTTCTGCATATCCCATTCTATTTGGATCCACAATATTGTATCCGACATAATTTGGATCTCGACCTATTGTTGTTTCTGTACCTGATAAAATTTCTGTTATAACTGGATTATTATCTTCATTTAAATTAAATTCGTTTTTATAATATAGTAAAAGTCCTGGGAAATTTGTTTTAATATAATCAACATTTGTTTTAGATAAATCGAAATAAATATATTGTGAATCTAAGAAATCTAAATTATATTGTTGCCAAAGTTTTAATTCTCGAATGAATACATATCCAAAATTAACAAAGAAATCACTACTACGATAAATTCTGAAATATTTATTTTTGGAAGGTTGATCTATATTTTCCTGTTCTATATCGATAAAGAATTCTGGCTTTGTTTTAAGGTCATATTCCGTTATCGTATTCAAAAAATATTTTTTATTTTTTAAATCAGTACCACACCTCACATAATTCCATTGGTAATATCTCAAAGAACTTTGTTTATCATCAGGATAATTAGTAATTACGAAATCATAATCTCTCCAAATAGGTTGGCAATTGACTTTTAATGAATTTTGTTCATTATATATTCTTAAACGATTATGGAAATTCCATTCTAAAAACATGCTTTTGAAATTAATTGTTACTTGGTTATAAGAATACACAAAGAGCCAAAATTCAATAGTATATTCTTTCGTTATTGACATTGGGGCATCTTCATATATATAATCATTAATATTTCCAAAATCAAAAAATGGTATATGTTCACAATATGTTTGCATATTTGCATTTCTCCTTAACCAAAAAATACCTTCAGTTAAATCACAAGTGCAACTTTCTTTGTCAGAATTAAAGCATAATGTGTTACATAATTCATGGCAATCTTTGCATCTATCGGCTTCAGGTTTTTCTTCATTGTTTTCATCATAAGGTTCAAAATATTTAAGATCATCATTACAAAATTCCCCAGTATCATCATCTCTTATAAAATTAAGGGAATAATCAGGAGAACATATAATATTTACTGATGATATTAAATCAGTACTTTGATCCACACAATTACTAGTTGAAGTACCTTTAAGAGGTTTACTATAAAATAAATAATCTGAATATATAGTAGAACGAATTTTACCATATCCTCCCTGAATAAATTTGGAATATATATTAAGCTCGGCAAATAAGGCAATAATTTCGTAACCAAATTGAAGTTGATTTATTGTAATACCTGTTGATGGAAGTGAATACCCTTCACTGAAAGGAATATCTATTTTATTCACACTTAAAGTAAACATATTAGGATAAATTTCATTTTGACCACCAGAGATATAATCAGCAATTGATATTGGTATCCATATGCCGAAATATTTACAGAAATTTGTATCCCGAAATACAATTTTTGAATTCTCTAATAAAACTAAATCATTAGTAGATCTATGAAAAGCTAAATAAGTATTTGAATCTAAACTAAGAATACTACAATATTCAGTAACTGTTGAATAAGGTACTCCGAAGAACTTCATCCAGAAAACGATAGTAAATCCTTTTAAGTTAGTTATTGAATTTCCTTCGTCATTATCTAAAACAAAATTAATAGGGGCAGCTATACCGCCAGATGGAGTTTTCATAAAATAATATTCTTCCGCTTTTTTACATTCTTTATATAGTAAAACGTATCCTGGTTTGCATTCATAGCAATTCTCTATTTTATTTTCTTCATAACAACGTAAACAATTTGGATCGCAAGATTTTACTACTATATTATCATTATTATTTTGATCTATTGATTCCACAAAATAACCTTTATTCCCCAATCCCCAATCAAATTTGGAAGAATAATTATATATAATTATATTATCTTTATTATATAAAGCACATTTTGCTCCATTTTCGCACTTTATTGTAATATGTTCTTCTAAATTTTCCATTATATTAGTCATTCTATTATTGTCTAAGTATTGTATAGTTAAAGGATAATATAAAATAATGCTCTGAGGATATTCTTTAAATATACCATTATTAAAAGACTGAATTGTATCTATTGTTGAAGTATATATATTCCAGACCCTTATATTATTATAAAAAGCCGAAGCCCATTTTATATCATTACCATCGACAACACAAAGAGGGAACAATAAATCTGGATCTTTAGAACAAAAAGCTATATAAGTTAAAGTTAAATCTTTATTAACACCTATTGGTTCAGGACTTTCTTTATCAAAATTAATCACTACTCTAACTTGTTTAATTCCACTTATAGTGGCATCGGCAAATATTAAAATTTTATTCCATTCATGTTGATGTATAAATGGAGTAATTTTTATATCATTTTCTTGATTAAAGGTATACCAATAATTTAAATCACCAGCTGAATCTTTTATAACATAAATTTCATGTGGCTTCGAATAAAAATAATAATATTTTTCATTAGTATCAAAATTATCTTGACTATAGATAAAGCTATCAATCATGAACCAAAATTCCAGAACGTATCCACTCCCAATCAAAGTAATAAAATCATTAGTAAAAGATTGATATATATTATAAGGATAATTAACCCCACTATAAAACAAAGCCCCTTTATTTTGGGTTTCATCCACAGGAGCTTCGAAGCATTGATAACCAATTCGATAAAAACCGGTTTTGCATTGAAAGTCGCTTTGATATGATAAAATTGAAGCAGCTGAATTTGGACAAGTTAATAAATAATCGAAAGAGATGCAATCCGTTCCACAAATACCTTGAGTAGGGAAAGTACCAGGAGAACGATAAAAATTTCCATAGCAGTAGTTTAGACATTCCACTGTTTCTCTTGCATCGTCAATATTAATATAGTAATTAGTTTTACAAACTAAAGGCATATTTTCATCCATGCAATATAAACAATTTAAAGCATTTGGGTCACAATTTTCTATTTCTTCACATAAATTTTTATCAGGGTTATATTTCTCTGGTCCAGCAGGATTGCATAAAGGCAAAAAAATGAATTTTTCTGAAAGTTGTTTTTTAGGATTGGTATTAAATTCAATTGGATACTCCAATTGCTTCATTATATTTTCTAAAGAAGTATAAGTTCTATATTTGAATATAATCTTATTGGTATTAATATCTTTATCATCGAATTCAGCGAAGTTTATTGCAAATGCTAGTGGAGGAAATTCTTCTTTATCTATGCGATACATATCCATGTATCTAAAATTATAATTATATGGAAGATAATCTTTGAATAAATATAAACATCTTAAATATACTTTTTTAGAACTTCCATTTTTATTTATTTTTATGGTTAATTTTGATAAAGATTTTTCATTTACTGAATTATAAAAATAACCTAAAGGTTCATCGTTTTTAATTTCTTCATCATTATATTTATATAAAGTTTCACTAATTAAAGTTTCACTATGCTCATTTAAATAATAATAACGATTATTATATGATAAAGAGCATTGAATCCAAAGCCATTCTCCTCCTAAATCTCTGTTATATTCATTCTTTACTGAATTTAATACTTTTTCTGTTGCTTCATTTAAGCTTGTTGATTCTTCAATTTTTTTAGAATAAGGTTCGTAATTTTGTGGAAAGCAATATGTTTTGAATAGGCCAGTACCTTGGTCATATTCTAAAGAAATTTGCATATGGTATTGCCATATTATATCTATACTTTTTTCAATTGCTTTAGGCTCCTCCATTAAAATCCAGAAAGCAATTCCATAATTATGACTATAGGCCAGATCTATTTCTTCAATATCTATATCTGTTTTTATATCTGATAATTCTATAAAGTCAACACAACCTTTTGTTTTTCTATCATAATATTGACCTATTTGGTTACAGAGTTTAGGTTTTTCGTTCATATCATTGTATATATCTTCAGGGATTATATTAGTTCCTATTTTTTTATCAGCATCAGTCAAATATTGAACTTCTTGACTACCTCCATTTTTTGTTTCTTTCATTTTATGATCAGTATTAAATTTTGTATCCCATTGTTGTATTAGAGAATCATAACTAAAACTACTATCAATCTCTATTCTTGATAAGAAAGAGGAAGAATCAAATGCATAATCCCATAATCTGATATATTTATAAAATAAAATTCCCCAACCTTTTATATCATCTTCAGTTAAATCTTGAATAATTAATTGGGTATTTCCAGTAGTTGTTGATTTAGTACCACTTAAACTGACATTAAAATCTTCTTCTTCTGTTGTAAAATATATTTGCTTTTCTTCATAATCACCAGCACAATGAATAAAATTCCATGTATCCATTTTTATTTCAATGGGATCGCTATTACTATCTCCAACATAACAAATATAATTATACCTATTAGTCGAATCAAGTTTAATTTCAATTTTGAGCTGATTTTTCCATTCTACTGATAATCCTTTAAAAACATTTTCAATATAAGAATGAGCAAAGAACCAAAAATGTAAAGAAAATTTGTTTCCAACATTAGGAGCAGTAATTGTTACAGATTTTGCTTTTGCGAAGTTTATATAATCTAATTTTTTACAATAATGGTTAGAAACATTTCCCAAAAATATTTTTTCGTGATTATTAAGGAAATTACATGAACAATTAAATTCACTTGCTCCAAAACATATATCACAGGCATCTTTATTGCAAGATTCATCTTTTTTTAATTTTATTTCATTAATTATAAGATTAAATTTCTCTAAATCAGAGGATGATCCTAATAAATCATCATCTTTTTCTTCAACGCAAGTATTTCCTCCTCCATTCTCATTTGTACAATCTGTTAGGGATTGTGGTTTAAATAATACTTCTTTAGTTTCTTTATTTTGTAAATAATTGTAACTATTTATATTTTCATTTATATTAGAAATAACACCTCCATTTGTTTCAAAACCATGAGCTCCAATAATATAAGTTTCATAAATTTTAATTCTTTGAACTAAGGCATAAATTCTATTAGAAAAAGTAATATAAGATATAGTTAAATGTTCCAAAGGTCCAACTACCGGCATTTTTTTTTGATTAACTTCAAATCTTACCATTGCAGGAAAATAACTTTTATAGGTTTCATTAAAGGTAGCTATAGAAATAAAAGTCCAAAGGCCAAAATGTTTTCTAAAATCGTAATAATTAGATATAACCTCTTCTGAACTTTCTGAACTACCGAGATAATATTTTAAATTTAATCCGAAATATTTATTATCGGGATTTGAGTTATAACTTAATTTCAAATTGTCTCCTAAAGTAACAATATCAATTTCACCTTGGTCCATAAATCCATATAATTTAATAAAAAAATTAACAGTAACTCCTTCATAATTTTCTATATGTTTCAATTGGATAGTTTTTGGAGCAGGAGGCAAACTTAAAACATAAAGTCCACTTGAAATACATTTAGTTTCAAAAACATTGTTTGCTTCATTTCTGTTAATAAAACCACTTGAACAACCAAAACAATTTGAACTTTGATCAAAACAATCATTGCAATTTGTTATACTACAAGTTACTTGTTTTTCGCAATAATTATATTGAGGCAAATTCCAAGTATTACTTCCTAATGTAGTTGTAAAAGGAGCTAAAAATTCATCACCGTTATATATATATTGAGTTAATTTATTATTCGCGATATATTTTCCATATAAAGGTAAATATAATACTATCGAAGAAACTAAAAAATTTGGATATAAATCATCATATCTAAAGGTAACATGTCTTTGAGCCATATTACCATTAAATACTCTTAATTTTCTGTAAAAGCCACAATACCAGTTCAATTCTAAATTATTGCAACTGGCTCTTCTCCCATTGCAAAAATAAATATAATTTAATTTATAAACGTTTTCTGACTGATCTATTTCTAAAGCATTACCAGAATTATAATTCGTTTGTAGATAAACTATTGTTTTATGATTTCTTTCAGCTCTTGGATCGTAATATACTTCTAAAACGATTTGATTCCAATAATTTTCGTTTATTGCAAAATTTGTTCTTATATCATGAGAGGTTGTGTAGGCATTATAAGAAGTTTCTACTTTTTTTAACTGGATTTGATCAGAGTAAAATATATATCCACTAGTAACTTGTTTACATTCATTGGGGAAGTACCAAAATTCAATAATATAAGATTTTAAATTATACATCCTCATATCAAGAACGATATTTGCTGGAGAATAATTAGGATCATAATAAAAAACATTATTATCTTTATTATCTACATCTTGTTCACAATAATAAAACATATTATAATCGTTATTTTTACATTCAAAATTATCTTTTAAATTAAGTAAATCAGTTCCGTTAAAAATGCAAACAGTATTAGCATCGTAAGCACTATTACAATCCCTATTACAAAATCCTTTAGTATCTCCAAGCCCAAAAAATTTAGATTTATCAATCGGGCAATGCTCTAAGCAATCTCCTTTATATGTAGAAGGATCTTTGTCATTGAATGTTGTTAAATCAAAATTTAAATAAAATTTATCTTCGCATGATAAAGGAACTTTATTATTAGAAGCAAATAAAAAATGAGGACTTAATTCTAAATCCATGGTTTCTAATAAATCTGGTGATGTATAATTTTTATTTTTATCCAATAAATATAATCGTTTGAATTGCTTTGGAGGATATAAAGTAAATTTTGATTCGGATTCTTTAGGATTTAAAATGATATCATTTACTTCAACATTTCCTGGATAAGAATAAGCCTTTATTTTATATAAATTATTTTCTCTTTTTAATTCATCAAATGGTATTATAAATAATAATTCTGGAAGTTCAATGGTATTTCCTGTTGTTAATTTTTCCATATTAAAATATTTATTATCATATGGTTCTGGTAAATATTCTCTGAAAATAACTAATTGTTTCATATAAAAGTGGCAAGTTTTTTGATTATTTTGCAGCTTTTTAAAATTCAAAAATTCTAAAGTTATATAATCATCAGGCTCATAATATTTTTTGAAATTATGGTCTTGACAATCATATGTGCTTGAATCTCTTATGAAAAATATATCAGATGGATTAGCATTCGCAGGCTTTATATATAAATATCTTGAATTTTGTTTTTCTAAAGATATAGCGCATTTAACATAAATCCACGTATTCAAAGCACTTTCAACAAAACTTTTACTTTCTCGATTTATACATTTTATTTTTAAATCAGTTGAAACTTTAAATTCTATATTTATATCTTGATTAAAATTATTATTCAAAAAAGCTGAAGTTTCCGCACTAGGAAAATCGCTAAGAAATATCCAGAAACTTATTGTAAGTCTATTATTTCTAGGAGGTGGTACCATATTTTCTATTTTGAAATCCTCAAATTGATTAAGATCAACATAACCAATTGAGCAACTTCCTTTTTCTGGAGTTGGTGTAACAGCATGAGTATTGCATTTCGAGTAACAATCGGTACTTAATCCCCCATTGACACAATCAAAACAAGAAGGATGACAACGTTTACAAACTCCTCCTGAACAATAATAACCACTAATGCAAGGATTTGTTATTCTATCACATAATGAATTTCCCTTGAAAGAAAAATTGGATAATGATATTTTTATTTGAAGAAAAGTCCAATGCATTGCTATAGCGGGAGATGGTGCCCCGTCAGCAAATTCAAAAATTATTTTATCGATTTCTTTATCATAATCTAATCCATTAATTGAATTTATATATTTTATAACTGAGTCATCATTATCAGATTTGCAAGTAATTTCAAATTGAAAAAATTTTCTTCCTATATCTATATTAATATTGTTTAATATTTGTATTCTTGTAGAATCCTTGAATTTAAAATAGGCATTTAATTTTCTTGTACCAAGAATTGGATTTAATATCCATACATTATGATATAATTTATATCCTATATTTTCTATTTTACCCACTGGGAATGTATAATCTATTTGAGCTGAGCCTTCTTTAAATTTAGCATTTCTATATATCTCTTCAAAATCTGATACTTGATCCATTGGATTAGGCCAACCAACAAAAGTCTTATCATCAAGACAACAATCATCCCTTGTTAAATGAATTCCTTGCTTTTTTATATAAAGATTAATTTCTTCTTTTGTTAAAACTTTTGCATCTATTAAACTATAGTGATAATCGTCTAATTTATCATTATCTTTAAAAAATCTGTCATCTAACATGAAATTTTCTGGATATATTCTTCCTGTTTGTTCAAATGAAAAATTGAATAATGATAGTATTATAAGATTTAAAAATAAAAAGTAGGATTTGGAAAAAAATTTCATTTTTTTAAATTAGACAAATTGATTTTAGTTTTATTAATTTGATAAAAAATAAAGAAAATTTGGGGATTGGGGATTGGGGATTGGGGATTGGGTATTGGGTCTTCGGCCCAATCCCCACTCCCCAATCCCCAATCCCCAATCCCCAATCCCCAATCCCCATTTATTCTACTTCATTACTATAACATAATATATAATATTTGTATAAATAATTTATTATTTAATAAAAT
>Ga0256407_10010606_pt1 | contig 12912 bp, 14 predicted proteins | sample RumenRJG_04DNA_FD_193489 | JGI IMG/M metagenome (GOLD analysis project Ga0256407, IMG submission 193489) | Bovine rumen microbial communities from Lethbridge, Alberta, Canada - RJG_04 | ecosystem: Host-associated > Mammals > Digestive system > Stomach > Rumen | place: Canada: Alberta... | reverse complement strand
CTCCGGTTTCGATTCCAGCTGACAACCTTGCAACAATCAAAGAATATACAAAGAAGATTGCAGAAAGCCTTCACGTTTGCGGTTTGATGAACATGCAGTACGCTATCGAAGACGGAAAGGTTTATGTAATTGAGGCTAACCCACGTGCTTCTCGTACAGTTCCTCTCGTATCAAAAGTTTGTGATACTCAGATGGCCCGCCTTGCAACTCGTATGATGCTTGGTGAATCACTTGAATCACTCGGCCTCAAAGACAAGAAGATTCCTTACTACGGAGCAAAAGAAGCAGTTCTTCCATGGGCTCGCTTCCCTGGAGTTGACCCAATCCTCGGACCTGAAATGCGTTCAACTGGTGAAGTTCTTGGTCTTGCTGAAAACTTCCCACTGGCATTCTACAAGTCACAGGAAGCTGCAGGTTCAGAATTGCCACATGCACCAGCTGCCTGGGAAAACAAGAAGGTTCTTATTTCCCTCAGCAACAAGGAAGGCCAGAAGGATCAGGTTCTTGAAATTGGAAAGACTTTGAAGAACCTCGGCTTCACACTGGTTGGAACACAGGGCACCGCAGACTTCTACAACTCAAACGGAATCAAGTGCGATGTTGTAAACAAGATTGGTGCCGGACGCCCAGACGTAGTAGATATGATTATGAACAAGGAAGTTTGCCTCGTAATCAACACACCAAAAGCAAAACGCAACTACGCCGAAGACCGCAAGACAATCCGCAAGGCTTGTTTGAAGTACAAGGTAAGCTACATCACAACACTCGCCGGTGCACTTGCTGCAGTTAAGGGTATTGAAAGTGTTAAGAATGGTAATGGTGGCGAGGGAGGTGTTAAATCACTTCAGGAGTATCATTCACTTATCAAATAGGTGCGAGTTTTGGCTCTGCCAAAACTCGGTAGTGAGGGCACAAAGTGCCCGAACGGAGTGAAGGCAGTGTTAAGAGTCTGCAAGAGTACCATTCACTGATAAAATAATTTTAGGCAGGCGTGCTAGTTTTGGCTTTGCCAAAACTAGGTAAGCAACCTTAAGGTTGCGACATGTGCTTGAAGTATAAGGTTTCTTACATCACTACAATCGCCGGTGCACTTGCTGCTGTTAAAGGCATTGCATCTGTCAAAGGTGGTAATGGTGGAGAAGGAAGCGTTAAGTCACTTGAGGAATACCATAGCTTAATTCAGTAAATTGCAATGCCGTGCGAGTTTTGTCAGAGCCAAAACTCGGTAGTGAGGGTGGAGTTAAGTCTCTGCAGGAGTATCACAGCTTGATTAAATAAGTTTTGTGAAAGCAATATAAACTCTTTGAAAGACTGCTGAGAAATCGGCAGTCTTTTTATTTTATGTTATAATAGGAAAGAAGATTTTATCAATACAGCCTTACTATAGTTATCTGAAAACACTAAAGAATATGTCTATCCAAAAATTTTAGAATATATAAAATCTTTTTAAATGACTATTAACAATAATCATCAAAAACGTCTCCACCAGTCCATTCTTTATCTTGAAGAATTGTAAAATATTTTTGAGAGCTATCTTCATGAAAACAAGATTTATACAATTCATGAACGAATGTATTATTAACAAGGGTAATAATCATAACATGAAAAGGTTTCATTGTTGGGACAGCAGATTCTGTTCTAACAATTAATTGATTATTATGAATAACAGCTTCTGCAACTAATGAATGAGAATACTTTGTTTCAAAGAATAATGCACCTGGTTCAAGTTTATCTAAATATTCTTTTAATGTATGTTCATGTTCTCCACTAGGGCAGCAAAGATATTCTGATGGAAGTTTCATATGATTTTTATCATGAACTGCATTTTCTGTTTTTGTATATATAAGATGAAAATCTTTATTACATTCTGCAAAAAATCTTCGTTGGTAAATCCATTCTCCGATTTTACCACGTTTTTCTGTAGCTGGGATTGTGTCTTCTTCCGCCCAGTGTAAAAGATTTTCATAACAGTTTTTACTTTCCTGTGCAGTAACTGTACGCATCCAGTTTATATCAGGTGGTAAATTATTAAGATTATGCAAAATATCAATATGCTGCAAAACATAATCAATTGGTTTTCCTGTAAGATACATAATTTTTTTGCAGGTAATTGGATTTAATATTATGTTTTCAAGTTTAGTTACCCAACGCAAGTTTTCTGGTCGATTATCCTGCTTGTTTGTATTTATATGATCTACAATGTGCTCTTTTGTAGGAGCTTCACCATGAAATGCTGTTGCGACAATTCTATGAACTCTAACACCGGCGATAAGTAAATATCCATTCTTTTTGTTTACAGTACCAAAGGTCCAGATACCATCAATAACACGTTTTCTACCTTCAGATTTAGGGTGTCGCATAAGAGCTCCATTATCTCTAACAGAGTAGATTTCATCTTCATAAGTACAGATTCTTTCTTCTTTATATTCATCAATTAAATCATTCATACAAGATCACCTTTTTTAGCTGTGTCTGAGCTTGTTAAAGACTTTGCAATCTTCTTTGCATTTTCTTTACCATTTTGTATATAAAGATTTTGAGCAAGAACTTCATAAACCCATTCTGGTTTTTCATAGTTTTGGTCAATCAAGCTAAGGGCTGTAGCATTTGCAAATGTAACTGGTTTAGATTTTTCACTTAAAAGATCTACGGCTAAACGACGCATTACTTCTGCAATTGTAGCTATCTGATCCGATTTATTAAGTTCTGATAATTTAAGAGTTGAAAGGATATTTCTAACAACTTCAGCTGCTTTATATTCAACTCGTCGAACTGCGAATCCTGTAAAATTAGGTTCATAGATTCTTTCGCGATAATTAATATCATTATTCATTAAATGAGGATTGCTTAAGGCTGTAACATTCATATTTCTAATTTTTTGAACAGCTAAATTAAAGTCTTCTTCAGTCCATCCAGAAGGCAAATTAACAATGGATTCAATTTCAGCTTTTATTTCTTCATTTGATTTTTCTATGGGGCGATTGATTCCATTATTCATAAACATAAGCTGGACAAGAACTTCATTGCCATATTTTTTTAATTCTTCAAGTTTTTTGTGTCTAATCTGTTTTTCATTATTTGTTAATGCCATATTTTCCTCCGGTTAAAAACTATTTATTAACAGTTAGTAACCATATATAATGTAGTTACTAACCGTTAATAAGTCAAGAAAAAAAATTTTTAACCGGAGTATAAAAATGGTTAAATTAATTTCTGAAAATATTAAATTAGAATAAATAAAATTTTGCGATTTCCAATTTACGTATAAAGTCTATATCTGAAAAAAAAAATCAAGGTCAATTTTTTTGACCTTGAACAATATTACTACTTCCCGACTTGAGGTGAAATTTTTGCACCTCAAGTTTCGATTGATTTTTAAATTGGAAATCACAATTTGTGACTTCCAATTACTCCTTATAGGTTCTTCAGAATCATAGGAATAAACCCAGAATCCAACACATCAAAACAAAAACACTTTTTACCCAAATCCTTTAATGATGCTCCGATGTGATAAATTGCTGTGTTATCAATAATCAAAAATCTGGCCCTGGAAAAAGATGCCTTGTGTTTCTTTGATGTTGTATTTATCAATAAGGGAAAAGAGTTCATCTATTTTTATATCTGTCTCTTTATGATGTAAATCTGATTCAAGAAGATGATTCTTTATGTTATCCAGTTCTGCAAAAATATGTGAATTATTCTGAATAAAATGTTTCATCTCTTTGAATGTTCGGATAAGCATTTTACTTTGGGTAACGGCAAGGTCACCTTTTAGAACAGTCATAAGCATGTAAATCCCTTGCTCAGTGAAAAAGCATAGGGTAATTTTCGAGTTCCACCCCAACTTGATGTCGAAATTTTCGACCTTGAAAGTTCGTGGATTTCTTCTTCGGTTAATCTGAACATAAAATCATCATCAAAGCGTTCGATATTGTTTTTGACTTGCTCGTTAAATCTTTTTGTCTCATATCCATAAATCTGAGCAAGATCAAAATCCAGCATCACCTGCTGTCCGCGAATAACGTGAATCTTTGAACGAATAGAGTGTTCTTCTAAAATTGAAATTTCATTTTCCATACCATATTCCTTGTGAGTCTTTTGGTTTTTCAGCGCCTGTCCAACTTCGTGCCTGAATTGTGGTAAAGAAAAATCGAAGATAAAATAAAGGTGTCATTGTCGTGCGAACACGACAATCTTATAACCGAACATACTAATACTACAAATTAATTGTTGGATATGGTCTTCTGTGCAGCAGTCTTTACTCCGTACAAAATATTGATAAACCGGCATTAAAGAGGCTATTATAAAAAACGGAACTAAATATGATATTAAGAAAACGACTTTTTGTATTTGTCAGTCTGATTTGTTGTGCGCTAAAGCTTTTTGCTTTGCGGCTTGAACCAGACCTTTCAAATTTATTCCGGCTTTCAGTGCCTGTTTTTGAAAACCCTGCGGTTGAAGCTCTTGAGCAGAATATTGTGCTTGAAAATGACTGGATTCAAATTGATTATGTCATAAAAAATAATTCGGATTCGTCTTTGACTCTGCCGGTCTATTTTTTGTTTAAGCCGTGGCCGACAGACAGAATTGTCATTGATATTTGCGTTCCATTTGATTTTTCGCTGAAACTTGATGATAAAACCATTCCATTTGCCGTAAATTATGACGGTCAGCTTGTTGCTCAAGAAAATTATTTTTCTGAAGGTGCATATCGAAATGAATCAAAAATCAATTTTGAAGTAAAAATGCAGTCTAATCAGATTCATAAGATTTCCATAAAATATAAAGGTTCCAACGGCTGGTCATTTGTTGGGAATTTTATTTATAAAATACCGCTCCTTAAAAATACTGATGGAAAATCCGCAAAATATAATTTTAAAATGATTTCAACACGAGAGCTTTATCTGGCCTGGAACAATATCGAACAAAAAATCTTAAGAACTGCCGAAAATACGTGGGAATGCAGTAATTTTACCCTCAAGCCTAATGAGGATTATCCGGACGAGGAAGTGTTTTTATCCTGTCTTTTGAAAAATTTATTTGGAAGTGAAGATACAATTTACCTTACAAAAAATTATGAAAATAATAAACTCATGATATTTTCCCCCGAAAAGAATCTGAGCGAAAATTATATAGATGAAGATTTACTGTATGTTATGAACAAAAATCAGCTGCGGTATTTAAGAAATGCGTTCTATCTGCTTCACGGATATGATTTTAAAAGTCAGGATTTAAAAGATTTTTTCAGCGAATTTATAAATTTACGCGATTATAAAGTGAATCCCAATTTTTCTGAATCAGATTTCAACGAGTTTGAGCGTGAGAACATCAGAAGAATAAAAAAATCAGAAGCTGAGTGGGACAAGAAATAAAAGTATTAAGATTTACGGACATGAGCACCGCCGCAACCGTAACAAGCAGAAATCTCGGGATAATTTTCATAGCATGAGTTTTGCATTCTGCAAAGCTTTTTGTCAAATACCTGTCTTTTTTTTATAAACACTTGACAAGTTTACTTGGCAATGATATAAACTAAGTAAATGCAAAGTATACTTGGCACGTCAAAGGAGATATAATGCTCCCTGTGCGACCGCTAACGCGGAGTTTTTTTAAGGAGATGTTATAAAAATTACGTCCTTGTAATTTTTATAACTGCAGTTTTGTCAAAGCCAAAACTGCGATTTCGCACATCCTGTGCGACCGCTAACGCGGAGTTTATAGGAGGAAAAATTGAATAAACGAATAAAGCGTATTTTATCTGCAATTTTTGCAGTTTTTTTATCAGCAGTTGTGTTTGCAGAAGGTTTTTCTTTTGGAGTTGAAGGTGCCTTTGCGCTTAATAAAATGAACCTTACCTTGGGCAACGGTTCCGAGTCAGATTTTGATTTTGTTCCGGGCTTCAGGTTTGGAGGCGCGGCAGAATATTCCTTCAACGAAATAACTTCACTTCAGACAAAAATTCTTTTTCATCATAAGAACGGATTTTCTTATGTTCAGGGCGGAAACACTTGTAAATTAAGTTTTATGACACTGGATATTCCGGTTTTGTTAAAACTTACTTTTGCCGGAATAAACAACATTCCCGGCCGATTTTCTGTTTTTGCAGGTCCAAATTTCAGTTTTAGGCTTGGCGATTACGAAGCTTCCAGCGGCGGATTCACCTCTTCGCAGGGAAAACTTTTTACACCGGGATATTTTGCTGCTGGACTGGAAGCAGGCGCAGAATACGCTTTTACAAAAGCCGACGGCTTCAGACTAGGCTTTTCGGTTCTGATGGATTTTTCAGATTTTTCTGAATCATCCGGCGTAGCTGCGAGAAGGCTTTGTTTTATGCCTTATGTAAGTTACTGGTTTTGATGAAAAATCATTCATCAGATTATAATAATTTGTGAGCTACGGGCGCTAAGTTTTGCTGCTGTAAATCATCCCTGATGCAGAATTCTGCCTGCGGGGAGGGCGCCCGGAAAAGTTTTTTATAACGCTGACACAGATTTTTTAAGAGAGGTTATTAAATGGATAAATCGGCAAAAATAAGATTACAGAAGTTCCGCAAGTTTACACTAATTTTTTCAATGCTTTTGTTTCCTATTACAATTTATTATTTATCGCCGTATTTGATTTTTATGGCAGCGTTTCAGCATATAATAAACGGAAGTTTTATTTTGTTTACGCTTATGTTTCTATTCGGTATGTTTTTTGGAAGACTCTGGTGCGGTTATCTTTGTCCGGCTGGAGGAATGTCAGAATGTTTCGAAAGTTTTCAGCCAAAAGAGCCAAAGCAGGGCTGGCGCAATTACTTAAAATATGCAATCTGGCTTGTCTGGGTTTCGGGCATTGTTGTCTGCCACATTTTTGGCAAAGGCGACTATACAATTCAGCCGTTTTTTATGACAGATCACGGCATTTCGGTTTCGAACATTTACAGCTACATTGTTTATTATGGAATAGTCTTTTTATTTTTAATTCCGGCCATTATATTTGGAAAGAGGGCAAACTGCCACTATATTTGCTGGATGGCGCCGTTTATGATTTTTGGCGTAAAAGTTGGGCAGGCACTTCACCTTCCGCAGGTAAAAATTAAGGCAAAAAGCGAAGGCTGTACGGGCTGTCAGCGCTGTCACAAAGTATGTCCAATGAGCATAGATGTTCCGTCCTTTGTAAAAACGGGCACAGTAAAAACTGCCGAATGTATTTTGTGCGGTTCGTGCGTAGCAGTCTGCAACAGCAATGTTTTGAATTATAAATTTACAAATAAATAGGGCGTCCCCCGCGTTTTCAACGCGGGTCGGTTGTTCCGCAATTCCCTGACGGTCAGCCGCTTTTCAAGCGGCCCGCTTCGCGGTTGCTCCATAACCTGACGCATTATTATATAAGAGGTGTTTTATGACAAAAGAAGAAATCTTAGAAAAAAGCAGAAATGAACTTGGCGAAAAAGATGTATTTGATCTTGAAGTGCAAAAAAAGGCAGCATCAGTTGCATATTTTTCTTCATTCGGGCTATGTCTGTTTGTTTCATTATTAAACTGGATTTTTACAAAGCATATCAGTGTTCAGTGCTGGATTATTTTTTTTGGAATGCTTTCAATTGCGTTCTTTGTAAAATTTTTTAAGATGAAAAAACTTCATGAGCTATTTGTTGCTCTCGTTTATTTTCTCATTTTTACAGCGCTTGTTGTTCTGCTTTGCCTGCAACTTACAGGAAAGCTTCCGGGAGCAGCCGAATGAACGAAAGTCTTGTACTGAAAAATAATCTAAAAGAAATACGCACTGAAAAAAAACTTTCACAGAGCAGTCTTGCCGAGATGGTCGGAGTTTCGCGCAATACAATTAGTTCAATCGAAACCGGACAGTACTGCCCGACGGCAAAACTTGCCCTTATTCTTTGTGTTGCGCTGGATAAAAAGTTTGAAGAAATCTTCTATTTTTAAGATTTTATTCAGTATATTCAGCAACAATGCTTTGAACCGGAACCAGATAAGTTTCACCAAAAAGATTCAAATGGTTTAAAAGCTGGTAAAGATTATAAAGGTCACGGCGGTTTTCATAACCTGGCTGCAATGGCCGCGCTTCTTTGTACGCTTTGTAAAATTCCGGCGGAAAACCTCCAAAAAGTTCTGTCATTGCTAAATCTGCTTCGGCATGCCCTACGTAACAGGCCGGATCAATAAGTACTGCCTCTCCGTTTGGACCACACATCACGTTTCCTGCCCAAAGGTCACCGTGTAAAAGGCTTGGCTTTTCCGGTTCAATAAGAAAATCTTCCAGATGGTCTAAAAGCTTTGTAATTTGGCTGCGTAGTTTAGAATCAAAATAAAAATCAGCTGCCTTAAACTGCGGAACTAGCCTGTAGTCTCTGAAAAAAGAAATCCAGCTGTCACATGGCGTGTTCGTTTGGGGGCGTGCGCCAATAAAATTATCCTGAAAAAATCCAAATTTTGGCTGCACAGAAGTGTTTTTCGTTTTGTCAAAAAATACTTTTGTGTCGGCATTGTGCATTGCCGCAAGTTTTTGAGCAAAATCAGTCCAATAATCGTTTCTTTTCTTTCCGCTTTCAATGTTTTTCAATAGAAGAAAACTGTAACCTACGTCTTCTCCATTATCAGTTCCTGCGCATAAAATTTCTGGAGTTCCGATTGCTTTTGTTTTAGCAATTGCAGAAAGACCTGCCGCTTCCGCTGTAAAAAATGCAGCATTTTGTTTAGAATTGGCTTTCATAAAAACTTTTGTGCCGTTATTTAAAGTAAGCGCATATGCTTTATTTATGTCTCCTCCGGAAAGCCTGTCGGTTTGAGCGATTGCAACCGAATTTCCAAAAAGCGAAACGAGCGCCTGAGCAAGAGAAGTAAAATATGGGGGTAGTAAAATATTCATGCGTTCATGATAAATTGAAATCGACCCGCTGTCGAGTAGTCCTCTGGTGTATTATGAATTAATAATTTAGAAAAATCTGTCGAAAAGATAACGAGGGTATAAGAGAAAATAAGAATGACTGAAGAAATATCTAAATTTATTGCGTGGAATCCGAAATTTGAGCTGGGAATTCCTGTCATAGATGAACAGCATAAGCATCTTGTCGCGCTGTGCAATGATTTGTATCAGCAGCTGATTTCGAACCGACAGAATATTTCTAAAGAGTGGCAGGAGTCGTTCCGAAGTGCGCTAAAAGAATGTGCAAATTATGTAGTCACACATTTTAGAGATGAAGAAACGCTCATGAAAGCTTCAAATTACCAACGCTACAAAGAACATAAAAATGCGCACGATATTTTTACAAAAAAAGTTTTATCTTCGGTTGCCTCTTTTGAAAATTCAACAATGAGTGATGCCATTCAGTTTGTGCATTTTCTGTACGACTGGATTTTAAGTCATATTGCAATGGAAGACAAAATGTTCGCTAAGCCTGTTCTTGAATATTTTGTAAAAAATGGGAATATATAAAATATGTATGTCGTAAAAATCAATCAAAAGCAGCCTTTTACAATATTTGAAAATGTTGTGTTTATTTTAGATATTTTAGTGTTCAGTATATGCACTGTCTTTTCATTGTTATCAAAGGAGTATTCGCCTGCTTTTGGATTTATTGGATTTGTATTGTTCGGTATTATTTGCCTGCAACAAACCAATGCTGTTCTTGCCTGCGTTCATGACGATTATGTTGTGATAAGAAAATTTTTAAAAAAATACAGGTTTGAGTTAAAGCAGGTTGAGAATGTTGAATATAAAGTTTTTCAAAGAAGATATGAAGTAATATTTTCGGGAAAGAAATTTTCTGTTCCTTATGAGTATATAAATTCACAGAAATTTATAAGCAGTCTAAAAATGGTAAATAATTATTTTGCCACAAAAGAAGGAATTGAAAAAATAAAGAACTACATAAAAGAAAATGCAAGTGCAGAATCATTTTTATTACTTCCAGATAAAAATATTACGCCAACTATTTTTTCTTCTAAAATTGGCGGATTACCTTACTGGGATCTTTCAATTCAATATCCATTAGATTCTGCTGGAAACAAAATGCATCTTCTCTGTCAAATAAATTTTAGTGACTGTAAATTTGAAAATCCTATTCTTCCTAAAAACGGAATTCTGCAATTCTTTGTTTCATCAAGTGATGAATTTTATGGTATGAACTGGGAAAATGCAGCTGAGCAAAAAAACTGGCGGATTGTTTTTCATGAACAAATTAATTCGGGCGTCAAAGCGGAAGATATACGAAAAATAGTTCCTGAAATTTCTATAACTCCGGTTTTAAATGGTTTTGCATTGAAATTTTCAAAATCGGTTTCGTATATGAACGACAGTGATTATAGAATGGACAGATTGATGGAAGACGCAATCAAAGAAATATTGCATGAAGATTCAGCAAAAAGTATTTATGAATTATTAGGAACAGAAGAAGAAAATCCATATTCGGCAGAAATTTACAAAATGCTGCAGGAAACAGAGAATTATATTCTAGGCTTTCCGTCGTTTATTCAAGAAGATGTAAGGCAAAATATGTCTGAAGAAGAAGCTTCGTATTATGATACAACCTTGCTGCATCTTGATTCTTCGTCTTGTAATGGGGAAGCAATGTGCTGGGGTGATATGGGATGCGCAAATTTCTTGATTAATTCCGATGCCTTAAAGAAACGGGATTTTTCCAAAGTGTATTACACATGGGATTGTTTTTAGCCGACGCAAACGCGTTGCTTACAAGTACGCAAAACGGAAGTTTTTTTTGTAAACAAATGATTATAATGCATTTGCCCTGGATTTGATGCCTTGACATAAATCTGTATTTTATATAATATGACAACATCACGCGGGCGTAGCGAAGCTGGTTATCGCGCTGGCCTGTCACGCCGGAGATCGCGGGTTCGAGCCCCGCCGCTCGCGCTAAGCCTTCCATTCTGGAAGGCTTTTTTTACATATTTTTACGGGCAATAGCGCGCGAGTTTTAGCTGGCTAAAACTCGTTATTAAAAACTTTTGCAGAAAGTTTTTAATATTGGTAGCGCGTTGTTTGAAAGTAAATCCTAAACAAACCTGCTGACGCAGTTTTGTTTTTAACGGATTTGCTATTTATAAGTTCGGGACGTTAAGGTCGCTTCCAGCGACACTTTATCCTGACAAATTTTATAATTTTTTACGGGCAATAGCGCAGTTGGTAGCGCGCGACGTTCGGGACGTTGAGGTCGCTGGTTCAAATCCAGTTTGCCCGACTAGTTGAATATACGGGGCTTTAACTTGTAGTTATTTAACAGGCTAAGAGAGTCGCCGTTCTTTCGTAGAACCTAAACAAACCGCTTTCGCGCTTTGTTTTTAACGGTTCTTCTATTTCAGGCGGGTTCAAATCCAGTTTGCCCGACTTTATTAAGAGCTTCTAAGAGACTAGAAGCTCTTTTGTTTTTAACATGATTATAAATTCTTCCAGCGTAATCTGTTTCAAATCATTCTATTTTATAGTAGAATATAAGCATGAATATGAACGATTTGCGGGCTGCGGCTTACGGAAAAAGTAATATAAATCAAAATACAAATCATAGTCAAAGCAAAAATGCTGAACATGAAAAAGCAATAACAAAGTTTACATTTTCAAAGCCGGCAGATCAGGCGCTGGAAAATGCCACTGAATATTTGAAAAGCGGCGGGCTCTTAAAAGTTCCGGTTGAAAAGCCGGAAGAGGGCCAAAAAGATTCTGTTTACAGGCGGGTTGCAAAATTTCTGCTTTTGATTGGCGAAGACGAAGCTGCAAAAATTCTTCCACACCTTAGCGAGCAGCAAATCGAAAAAATTGTTCCGGAAATTGCTTCTATCCGAAGTGTTGATAAAGATGAAGCTGACGAAATTCTTAAAGAATTTGATTCACTTTTAGAAAAGGCAAAAACCAGCGGTGGTGTAGAAACTGCGCGCGAAATGCTTGTAAAGGCTTACGGAAAAGAGCGTGCCGATCAGATGCTTTCAAAAGCCGTTAAATATGAAGGTCGCCATCCTTTTGAATATTTAAATGGAGCTGACAGCGAACGTGTTTATCTGCTTTTAAAAGACGAAAATGCAGGAATTCAGTCGCTTGTGTTGTCTCATCTTGAACCAAAAAAATCTGCGGCAATTATAAATCTTATGACTCCCGAAGAAAAAAAAGAAGTTGTTCTGCGCCTTGCAAAAATGGAGCCTGTTGATTCTGACCTTGTAATGCGCGTTGACGAAGCAATGCATCAAAAATCACTTAAGCAGACAACTGAAAAGGCTGAAAATCTTGACGGTAAAAATGCGCTGGCACAAATTTTAAAACGTATGGATGCTGGTGCTGAAAAAGACATTCTTGATTACCTTTCAGAAGACAACCCGGATTTGGGACAGGATTTAAGAAGCAGGCTTTTTACAATGGAAGATGTTGTAAAATCGGACGACCGTTTTGTTCAGGAAAAACTGCGCGAAATGAGCGAGCATGATATTGCATATTTGATTGCAGCAAAACCTGATGATTTCCGTGATAAAATCCTGAAAAACATTTCTTCCGGCAGACGTGATGAAGTTCTTGCCCAGGAGGATATTTTAAAGCCAATGCGCCGCTCTGACTGCGAAAAAATCACTTCTGAATTTTTCAGTAAACTAAGGCGTGCTTTCGAAGAAGGTCATTTGATTATAAAGGACAGAAACGACGATGTGTTCATTTGATTTTACTGATTCAAAAAACATTGGAAAGGATTACAACGGCTTTGAACTGCTGCTTGTAGAAAACCTTCCGGATTACGATACAAAGGCAGTTTATCTGCGTCATAAAAAAACAGGTCTTGAAGTTTACCATATACTTGCCGACGATGACGAAAATCTTTTTTCGTTCGGATTCAGAACGCTCTCCAGAAATTCAAAGGGTACTGCACATATAATGGAACACTCCGTATTGTGTGGTTCTGAAAAATATCCTCTA
>Ga0256407_10010605_pt1 | contig 12912 bp, 12 predicted proteins | sample RumenRJG_04DNA_FD_193489 | JGI IMG/M metagenome (GOLD analysis project Ga0256407, IMG submission 193489) | Bovine rumen microbial communities from Lethbridge, Alberta, Canada - RJG_04 | ecosystem: Host-associated > Mammals > Digestive system > Stomach > Rumen | place: Canada: Alberta... | reverse complement strand
GGCAATATTTCGAGAAGTGTTAGGGTCTTTGCCATATGTAAAATAACCTGCGTCATCGGAGAAATACCCATAATTTTGTTCCGAACTCTCATTCAGTCGTCGGATTCTGTGCCGAATTAAATTCCTATATTGACTCTCTGTTATGTAAATAATCTTGCTCATATAGTAATAAAAAAAATAAACAATTAGTTACTTTTTAAGTAAATAGGCGAAAGTATGAAAAGAACAGATTTAACTGAGTATTTGGAAAGTTTAGGTAAAGACACTATTATGTTAGAGCCATCGTATTTGGACAATGCGATTATCGGCATTACTGATGAAGGTCAGTTGATTTATAGTTACGAAAAACTGATTGATTGTTTTAGTAAAAATGAAGATATGACCTATGAAGAAGCTATTGAATGGGTCGATTACAATACGATAAGAGCATTGCCATATTTCGGAGAAAAACGACCTTTAATCTCATACGAATTACCGCTATAATAATGGAAGAATTTTTAGAAAAAATATGTTAGAAGCAGAAATTGATACTTTGGAAGAAGAGTTGAACGTAGAACAACAACCACAAAAGAAAGAAATAAGTTCAAAAGACAAACAGATTACACTTATTGACCCTATTGCTGTAGTTATTAGCAGTAGAAATGATGCGACTGCAAACGCTGAATTTATTAGACATTTGCAACAAACGGCTCTCTTCCCTATAAAACCGTATTTCTATCAAAACAACGGTATAGCTCTAACACAAGTATATAACGGCATTTTAGAACAAGTAAAAGAAGACCGAGTTGTTTTTGTTCACGACGATATTGAATTTATTAGTGCTGGTTGGGCAAGAACACTTTGGAAGTTGTTTGAAAATAATAAGGAGTACGGAATTATAGGTGTTGCAGGAAGCAGAGATTTTGATGAAAGCGGTGCGTGGTGGATTTACAAAAACAAATACGGACAAGTTTATCATCGCAAAGATGTTCAAGATAAAAACGGTAACAAGGGTTATGTAACGTTCTTGACAAAGTTTAGTGAAGAAATTGAAGGCGATTTGGAAGAAGTATGCGTTATCGATGGTTTGTTTATGGCTATCGACCGAACACGAACTAATATGTACTTCGATAATAACGTAGGAGGATTTAACTTTTACGATATTAATCTTTGTCTTGACAACTTTGCAAACAAAGTAACTAAGATTGGTGTTACAACAAAGATTAAGTTGGCACATAGGGGATTAGGTGTGATTAAACCCGAATGGTTTGTTAATAGAAAATTTACATTAGAAAAGTTTTCAAAAATATTGCCTATCAGCAATTTGGAATGCTTGACTCCAACGGAAGGGAAAGCTAATGTAGAAATATTCAAAAAGGAAAATGACCCCCTTGAAAAGGGGCTAATAAAAGTAATGACCAACGATGGCAGTAAAAAATAAACGTACATTACGTAAAACAACACATTGTGATAGCGAGAGCGAGGCAAATGTAAAGGAGTTAGAAAAAGCAACGAATTGCGAAAAGCAAAAGGCGCTTGCAGACAAGAGTATTGAAGAAATGACATTTGATGAACTCTTCACTTTAAAGGGAATAATTCAAGAAGAAGTGAATTGGTTGATATATTGTAACGAAGAGATGCATTTGCGAAAAAACCAATTAAGGTATAATTCGTCTGAAGCGAACTCATTTTTGGGCGGTATGCAACAAATTCAATCGAAGATTACCAAACTAAATTCATTTTGTACAACGTTACATCATAAAATAACGAATTATATTCTTGACAAATGGGTACAATAGGTTTTTTGAACTATTGCAAAATTTACATTAAGGGGTTCTTGTATGGGTTAAGAAGTGCTGATACACTTCTTAACGGAAACGCAAATGTATCATCACTATACACAAACACAGAACATACTATCACAGTAGGTAGTGTGTGGGCAGACTTATTAAGAGGCGAGTTGACACAACAAGTAAAACAACTGCGTTATAGTTTGTACTTAGTCACAGAGAAAGCAGAAGAATACAAGTACATTGGAAACGGAGTGTGCATAAAACGAAAAGCACCATCAAAGAATAAGAATATTGTTAAGCAAATTCAGCGGGATAATACCCAAAACTACACTTGGGCATTGCAAAATCTAAAAGGTACTGACCATAATTCTATTAAGGATTTTATTGGCATTAAGGAAAAGAAACTGATAACATTAGAATATTTCCAACTTCCTCAATTCAATTTTACCAATGCTATTATAAGCGCTACGGTTAACAAAGACAAACATACTATAACATTGTATTTCAGTACAGCGATGGGTGGTGATGTAAAGAGTAAGCGAATTTCAAAGTTCCTTACTGACACCATTAATGCTTACGAGAAGTTGGAAACAATGGAACAAAAAAATACATTTGTAAAATACAATATATTGTTTGGAAATATTAATAAAATACACATAGAAACATATAAAGCAGATGGAGAATATGATAATACTCTGTATGATATTAGCGGTATGTATGTAACCGACCTAAAGATGAATGAAACTGACAGAAACTGTGTTCAAGTCGTGCTAAATTATCATAAGTTGGAAATCAGCAACCAATTCAAATTGGAAGATTATTATGACCAGACACAAGACGAATTATATCAGAAAAAAGCACAAAAAGCGGATACGTGCATTGAATACTTTGATGCTTATTCTGTGCTGATTCGTCAAAACAACGAAGCTGATAAGACAGTTGAAATGCCGTTTATACCACATTTAGATATGAGTAAGTTTGTAACATTTAATTATAAGTTCTAATACCGTTGAAACGCACGAAAACCGCATTCAACGGTAAATAACAAAATTCCCCATACTACTGATGTGTGGTATGGGGAATTTTCTTCACTTTTACACGTAATACTTCTTTCTTACGCACTCAACTATTCTATTGATTTCTTCGATGTTTGCAGTTGGATTCTTTTTTCTTGCCCATTCTTCTATTTGTCCTTTTTTCTCGTTCCATTTTTTCAACTTCTTAGCATTATTTCTTTCGGTTGCAATATCACCGAAATTTTCAAATACAGTAGGGTTTATAAATGGTTTGTAGAGTTGCTTGATAACTTCAACCATTTTGTTCTCCAAGTTGTTATCATTAAAACAACGTTCAATGTCGTTGATACCATTTGTCGATAAGACTATTTTCTTTGCAATAGTAGAAAAGTACTCTTGTGCAGTTTCTGTCAGTACTACATTATAAACTGAAACTTTGTCTCCTATCTTCTCGTCCAAATCCCATACATAGTGGTATTCGTTATATCCATAACAGTTGTCAACCACTATCTTTTTCAAGTTTTTAATATACAGATTTGACGCTTTTGTGAATTTTCTACCACTAATAATTTTGCACGGTAGATTTAAATTGTCGACACTATACAATGCTTTATTGATTGCTTTGTTAAGAGTTTGGTTGTACCAACCAATTTTGGTGTGTGCGTCAATACTGTTACGTGTTGACTTAACAAGCACGCCTTTGTTATTGCTATTGCAAAAAAATGTATTAGTTATTCTATTCAGAATAGAATAATCATCTACACTTCTTATTGTATACTCTACAATCAGACCTTCATCCCATACATCACTCATTACTCGGATGTTCTTATCCCAGTAACATTTGGTTTCTACATAATTGTTCGTTATGTAGACATCCACTTCTTCTATCTCTTTTCCTAAGAGATAAAATTTATCTTCTTCCCATTTGCCATACTCTCGAACGATGTCTGCAAATGATTTGATATCTATATAAGATGAGGAAATAAATTTAGTATTCATACGTATTCTTGTTTAGTATTGTTAAGCACTATTGCTTGACGACACTAAAGTATACATTAATTCTGAATTACACAAACTTTTTACACTTTTTTTGTGTTAAAACTAAAAATTATCTCTTTTTTTGAGTTTTCAATACCCACAGAAACGGATTTATTTGTGATTGACGATTAGCAGTACCTCTTGTTGGAAGACCTACTACTTGTTTGGGTTGATAGTTCGTTTTCGTATTGTCAATTGCTCGTACAGTGTTGCTTGTGCAATAGGCCTTTAAGATACTAGCATCCATAGATTTTTCTGCATTTATTCGGTTTAGCGAGTATTCTAACACAAACAAACCCATCGCAAGGCAAGTTAGAGTATCATCGTGCTTACCGCTTTGGTGGTCCATTCGCCCTGTTTCCTTTTTGAAAATCCAAGTTTCCAATTCGTTAATAACACGCACAGACCTAATCTTAAACTCGTTCATACGCACCATACTTGCGAACTTCGACAACATTTGAAAGCGGACTGAACTTGAATGGAAACCTGGCAATCTGCCGTTATCTATAGGTGTCAAACCATTCACAATATTATCTCTTGTATAGTCCTTCAAAGTATTATCATCGTAGTACAAGTTCTTATAACCCATTGCCCTTAACTTTAACGCAGTAGGGTCTCCAACACCGCCTATGCAGTCGATAACGCAAAACGCAGAATTATACAGATTTCCGTATCTATACGCAAGTTCTCCAACCAAGTCTGCAGGTTTCTTTCCGTAGTATTCCATAACTTGTTCAAGTATAGGCATTCCCGTGTCGTCAGTTCCATCTATATCAATCATTTCTATTGCAGTTCTATCAGCACCATCACCTCTTGCGCAATCTATAGCCATAAGGTATCTGTGGCCATTGATAGGTCTTTTCCAAAACCAAGTACCTTCTTCAAGTGGGTCGGTAAAATCGGTTAGTGGATTTCTCACATTAAGGTTTCTCTGCATTTCTATTGCATCTTGCGGAACGACATTGTTAGCTGACCCTAAGAATGAAACATCCAACTCTTGTGCAATCTTCACACTGTCATTGTTAAACGTCTGTTTCATAGATTCATACCAAGGCGAAGACGGAGACCAACCATCTTTTTCCATCTGTTTCCAATGCTCTTCATCGTAGTTAATACTACCATCAATATCAATTGTTTTTTCACGAAAAATCTCTTCCTTGTTTTCGCTGTTTTTTCTTCGCCATATCAAATTTTTGTTAAATCGTGGGTCTTGAAACCACCTAAATTCAACAGCATTATAGTTATTTTCTTTTGCAAGTGCTTGTTGATAAGTATTATAATACAAAGCATCCTTACCATTTGGCGTGCTAATCATAATGATTTTCCGATTCTTTACAGTTGATGATGATGCCACTGCACTAGCGTACACACTTGTACCATTTTCAATAAATCCTGCTTCGTCAAAGACAAGTATAGAAACCGCACTAATACCACGAGAAGAGTTCTCACCGCTTGAACGAGCATACACTTTACAACCATTGCATAATTCAATATGGTCTTTAGTTTGCTTTACAAATAATGTTTTCAAAAACTCTTTATCGCTTAATTTTTCAAAGTCCTCTCCCCAATACCATCGTGGCACTTGTACAAGGAATGCCTTAATCTTCTCTACCAATTGTTCTGCCAAGTCCATCTTATTTCCAATGCATAGAATAGTCTCTGGGTGGTCTTTACTCGCAAATGCTATTTGGGCGGTTATCCACGCACTTGTTATAGTTGTGATACCCGCTTGTCTATGTTTAATTGCAATCGTATTTTCATTCGCCCCCAAAGACTTTAAAAATTCCTTCTGCCGAGGAAAAATCTTAAATCCGTGAGAATAACCCTTACTCGCATCGTAAGTAGAGAGGTTTTGTTCAATAAACCTAATCCTACTCTTATCTTCAAAATTCTTAATATATTCTAATGTCTGCTCTTGTGTCATCTTTTATTCGTAGGTCTTATTATAAAAAAATACATTATTGGTTACTTTTTAAGAAAACACAATAATGAGTGACGTACTGAAGATATTTGTGCCAACGCACAATGTGCCTATCATTGATGATGAAACATTTGTACCAATTCAAGTTGGTGCTGAATTACATAAAGATTTAGATTTGTGTGCGTTGAAGGATAATTTAGGAGAGAACATCAGCGAAATGAATGGTTACTATTGTGAACTTACAGCACACTATTGGGTATGGAAAAATGCAAAAAAGTATTACCCTAACTTGAAATATGTCGGATTTTGCCATTACCGAAGATGGTTTGATTTTGGTGCTGATGCTGAAATTATACTGAAAGAACCGCAGAAGTTTTTTGGAGACACACATAAGATGGTATGCTTTAATAAGGAAGGATTTGGAAAACAATCAATTCGTATGTGTTATTATCTTGACCATCAATTTCAAGACTGGGACACTGACTATGAAATTATGTTGGAAAAATATCCGCAATGGGCACGACACTTTTATGAAGAGACAAATAAACAAAACATATTCTTTTACGGAAAGAATAGTTTTATTATGAAATGGGAAGATTTTGAAAAATATTGCACACAATTATTTGAAATATTATTTGAACACGATAAACGGTTTGGAATAACACCTCAAAATTATAAAAAACACGGAGAATTGTATAAGGATAGTCCTTATAGATGGAATAATGACTTTGAAAGACAAAGCAGATTTAATGGTTATACTGCAGAACGCATTGGAAGTAGTTGGTATCAGTTCAATATGGACGAGATTGTAACTTACCCTTATGTATGGTATAACAAGTATAATATGAAACAGACTCCGAACAATAGATTAGAATCACACACAAACAGTGCTAATAATCAAAAGGTAGTAAGAATTATGAGAAGAAGAGTAGGACACCCTACTTCAAATACAGCTAATCTATCAAATCGTAGTAGAATTGAAAATATAAAGTTCAATTTGCTCAATTTTAGAAAGTGAATCTAAATTAAACTATTACTAGAAACGTCCAAGAATCCCATTCCTTTATGGATAGGAGTATGTCAAGTCCGCAAAGGGATATTTTTTTTATTTCTTAGAAAACCAACTAGTTATAGTAGTTTGATTATACGCTTATTGGTTTACACCTTCCGATGGTTATAAGTCTAAACTATCTAACTCTTTTGTTTTTATAGTGTTATTTTCTGTCTCGTTGGAAAGAATGGTTTAACAATGTACGGAATGTATGTTGTATTTACAATAAAAAAAACGAACAATAATTTGTACCCCAAAAACCACCGTTTTAACCGTTAGCGGATGTAAAACATCAAACTATTTAATAATATAATATAAACAGAACAATACAATGATTTGTCTTAATATTCTCGCTTGTATAGCTTTAAAAAAAATGTATAATAAGGCTAAGCAGTATATAAATAAATAAGTGTGAGTATTTATTTATAAATTAAACCATATGAAAGAAATATTGACTGAATTAAAAAAAGGACAAATAGGTCACGGCATATTGGTAGAGAATGATGGGTTCGTTATTACACCTAAAGACACTATTCGCTCTATTAAAGAGAGTATTGAGAAAGGTGGGTGGGATTGTCCTAATCCATTTCGAGTTCCTGCGGTATTTCAAAAATACGGTATTAAAAATGCGAATGGTAGAATTTATCCCGAAAATGTGTTGCGACGACAGGTTGAAATCTATCAAAAGTTAATTAACGATAGGTCAAGCTACGGAGAGTTAAACCATCCCGAAACCACTACTATTGATGGTAGTAGAATTTCGCATATTATCACAGAACTGCATTGGGAGAAATCAACTTTAGTTGGGGAGTTGGAACTTTATTTATCCCATCCGTTTATTGAAAATGGGTTTATATGTACGCAAGGAGACCAGACTGCAAACTTATTGCTTAATGGTTATAAGATTGGAGTAAGTAGTAGGGGTGTTGGTAGTGTGACGCAAAAAAATGGCGATACCATAGTTAATGACGATTTTGAAATTGTTTGTTGGGACGTTGTTACAAGTCCTTCAACCCCAGGCGCTTACATAGACTTAAATAAGCAAAATCTACAACAATATGTTGAGAATAAAGCAGTTTGTGAACACAACAGCGGAAACTTATTTCTGCACGAAAAGTTGGATAAATTGAGCAGAATTTTAAACTGACACAACAATGTGTTTAGTATCGTATATTTATAGTAAGTGAACTATAATAATAAATTGCAAATTGAATAGCAATGAAAAATAATAATAATATAGAAAACAACCTACTTAAAAATGCTCTTTTAGACCTTAATGGAGTCGCTACTATTATCAAAGAAGGAGCTAAAGGCGCTACTAAGGATTTGATGAAAGAGAGTTTTAGAGAGGTTATGTCAGAACTTATCACCAGCGATGAAAATGTAAGTGATAATGATGATAAAAATAATGAAGTAAAAGATACTACTTCAAATACCGAAAAACCTACAAGCGATGAAGAAAGTTCACTTGATTTGGACAATTCCAAAGATGATGGTGAAGAAGATGCAGAATGGAGTAGGTTCGCCAAAAAGTACAATACTGGCGTTGATAACGAAGGTAATGAAGAGTATGACTTCACACGGGCAGATGATGCAGACATTGAAAGAGTTTCCGACCTTCTTAAAGACACCGATAAGGTTAAAGTTGTCCAAGATGGTGAGGTTTATAGGTTGGAAGATGGTGAGAATGAGTTCTTGTTGATTCAAACAAAAGGTAATGAAGATAATTTCAGTTCTGACCTTTCACACGAAAACGAGAACGCAGACGAACTATCTTTTGATTTATTCCTTGATGGTGATGCAGAAGACGACAGCGAGACTGAATTTGAAATCACTACCGATACCGAGGACGGCAATGGTAGCGATGAATATTCCGACACATTTGATGTGCTATTTGGCGACACCCAAGGCAATTCAAATGCGAGAGCAAACGATACCGCAGAAGAAGAAATTTCTTCCAAAAAAGAAAAACCTCTAAATGACGACGAAAATAAGATTAAAAAAGAAAGTAAAATGAGAAACACTTACGAATTGGTTTTGGAAGATGACGACTTGGGTTACACTGACAATTACCAAAAGACCACTGCAACAACCTTTCCAAAAAATGAGCAAGGCGATTTTGCAAATGGTTGCCCTATCAATGGAACAGGTGAATATGGCGACCATACTGATAAGAAAGCACACCCATTTGAAGAGGATGTAAATGAAGGTTTAGAGTTTGACTTGTTTCTGAACGAGCGAATTGGAACTCGTAATGGTGGTACGGACAGAGGAAAGAAGATGACTTTAAAATCCGAAACACAAGACGAGAACTCACCTGAAGGTCAGCAGGTTATTGTTAAGGCAGATGCTAATGCTACTCGTTTGCGTAAAGCGCAAGATGAGAGCATTATGCGAAAAACCAATAAGATTTTGCGTGAAAATAACCAATTAAAGAATGCTCTGGGTAAGTTTGAAAAAGACCTAACAGAAGCATCTGTTGCTAATATCAACCTTCAACATATCGTGCGATTGGTAACAGAGAATACAACTTCTGCTAAGGAAAAGAAGTCCATTGTAAAGCAATTTAGCAAAGTGAAGACAATTGCCGAAAGCAAAATGCTCTACAATGCGATTAAACGCACTCTTAATGGCGGTGCTACAAAGAATGGTATTAACGAAAGCATAGCAAAACCTATTGCCGTTAAACCATCAACAGCCAACGAGAAGGTGATTTATAAGTCTAAAGACCTTAATGAATCACTTGACCTTATGTCACGAATGAACAAAGTTAAACTATAATACTATTTATATGTGAACAACACGAGAATCGTGACGTAAAAAAAAACATAAAAGTATAAAATAATTTTTACCTAATTTAAAAAAAGTAAAATGAACGATTTTTTGAAGAGTGGTGCAGTTGGTAACATCGAATTGGACGAACAAAAACGCATCCACGAAAAAATTATGAATAGGTGGGATGGTCTAGGTTTCACCGCTGGCTTGAATGGTGTGCTTAAAGAGAATATTGCAGTTCTCTACGAAAACCAAGCAAAGCAAATGATTTCAGAAGCAACTTCGGCTGACAATAGCGGTCAGTTCCAAACAGTCGTATTCCCAATAATCCGTAGGGTATTTAGCAAATTGCTTGCAAACGACATAGTTTCTGTTCAAGCGATGAATATGCCAATTGGTAAAGTATTCTTCATTATTCCACAAACCTCAAAGAGAGATTGGGATTTGCAAGGTGCAGAATTTGACGGTTATTTGCCAAGTGGCTCAACAGGCTCACATAGGGGTCTTATGGGTTATGAACGCACAAGTCGTGTTACAGATGCAGACCCAAGGGAGACTCCACGTTACTACTTGCCTGACGAGGCATTGAGCGGTGCAACTTTGAATGAAGAGAATAATTATGGATTGGTTGAAATGTTCAAGAAGAGTTTGTACGACTTGTTCTATGATGATTACTTATTCGACAATTCTAAAGGTAAGGTAACAATTAGTGCAGTAAAGCCAGAGTTCGTGAAAATGTCACCTATCACTAACACTTATGTTCCTGCCGAAGTTGAAGACCTCGTAGCTGATGAGAATGGCACTATTCGTGAAGTAACATTGAAGGTTACAGGTTTCAATTCTTACAATACAGGTAAATTGACAGGCCCTGATGGCAACGAACAAGATACTGACGAGTTCCTTTCTTCTTTGAAGGTTATCACAAGTGAAGCACTAACTTCAACTGAAGGTTCTGCTAGTTTCGCACAGTACGAACCTTTGTTCTTTAATTTGGCAACTCAACGTTATGGTTCTGCAATTGTTGAATACGATGGCAACATATGCAACGCTCAAGGCGAATTGTATATAAAACTTGACTTGAAGAAACCTACCCAAGGTGATAAGAGAACCGCTGATGGTTATATCGGTGTCTCAAAAACCGCTCTTGGTGATGTGGCTAGCAAGTTCATCGTTACTTGGGCTTCGTATGATAGCCTTGAACTTGAAACAGAAATTGGTGAAGTTTCCTTCGCTATGTCAAGTGAGACTATTTCAGTTACTGAACGTAAACTCCGTGCTACTTGGTCTCCTGAAATGCAACAGGATGTTAGTGCATTCCACAACATTGATGCAGAAGCAGAATTGACTTCTCTGTTGAGTGAACAAATCTCTGCAGAACTTGACCGAGAAATTCTTCGTGACTTGCGTAAGGTTGGTCCTTGGCAATTGCGTTTTGACGTTAACGGTTGGCGAAAGATATCAGCCTTCTCTACGAACTACACTCAAAAGGACTGGAATCAAGAACTGTTTACTAAGATTAACCAAATTTCAGCTCAAATCAACAAGTCTACGTTGATGGGCGGTGCGAACTTTATCGTAGTTTCTCCTGAAGTTTCTGCACTTCTTTACAACCTTGAATACTTCCACGTTACGGACGCTTCTGCTGAAAGCGACCAATACAATATGGGTATTGAACGTGTAGGTTCTTTGAACAACCAATTGCAAGTTTACAGAGATTCTTATTCTCCATCTTGGTCAATCATTATTGGTCACAAGGGTAAGTCTTTGATGGACACTGGTTATGTTTACGCACCATACATTCCATTGCAATTGACACCAACTTTGGTTAATCCATTCAACTTTGCTCCAGTTAAAGGAATTTTAACGCGTTATGCAAAGAAAGTGGTTAATAACAAGTTCTATGGCGGTGTTCGTGTAGATGGTTTGCAAACTTGGAGTTCAGTTGAATTCCGTTAATAAATTGCTAATTATTAACACTTTATACAATGCTCATTCCGAAAGGAGTGAGCATTTTTTTATAACATTTTTTGATTAGTTCACGTGTTGACATACTCCCATCCATAAAGGAATGGGATTCTTGGACGTTTCTAGTAAAATTTTATACAAAAAAGGTAGCGAATTGTTTTGAAAATTAAAAATAATTCACTACCTTTGTCTTGTTAAACTAAAAAACTAATGAGTATGGGCAAGACATTTGATAAGGTCGAAGAGGGAGATGTGATTTATTCTTTCGATTGCAAATCACATACCATATATGAGCATAAGGTCTGTAAAATTATGCGGACTCATAAAGAATATAATCAAGTGCAAATAAGTCTTTGCAGTAAAAAAGGAACACAAATGTACCTTTGGTTTCCTATTGGAAAAGAAGATTACAAAACATATTCTTTGGTAAGGGAACATCTTGTTGAACAAGTTCGTGAGAAGATTGAGCACGCAAAGGCTCAAATCGAAACTTTAAAAACATATATAGACCAACTCAATCATTTAATTTGAAGTGGTCTATTTTTAAAAACAACTAAAATGCAGAACGAAAAATTAAAACAAGCCTTACAAAGTATTGGGCTGTGTGTTATAAATAACTCAATATCAATAAAATCGCTGATGCGTTTACTTGGTAAAAAACGATTTAGCGAATATGATATTGATATGTTTTCTACAAAAATTCTAAAAGGAACAATATTACATAAAACTAAATTTGTAGGTGCTAATACTTCTGTAATATTAGAAAACGGTATCCACTACATCAACGAGAATGCTGTTGATGATATAAATTGTTATTTAATCAACGAGAATGCCGATTTTATTACAGTATACAAAAACAAAAGACTGATTGATGTTTTAGTGACATACGAAACAATAAAGTCGCTTATTCTCAAGATGTCAGATGAAATACACAACTGCATCAGCACATCAGTTGGAGATAACGATAATATGGATTACCAATGGAATGTCTTACATAAAATGTATAGTTGGATACAAATACTAACTAGCATAACAATTGAGACTTCACACTAAAATTTGTATAATAAAAATAGTAAAAGTTATGAGTAAGGAATGGTTTTGTTTAATAATGGTTTTCGTGATACCAATGGTCATCTTTGTGCTCTACGTAATTTATGATACCAAGAAGATAATGCCAATCCGAGGAAAATATCGGATTGTTAGGGAATATATGCCGATGGGCTTGTGGAGATATATCCCACAAGCGAAGTACCAATGCGGTGGTTGGCGAAATATTGGAAAAACTGACAAGGTTGTATTTTCTTACGATGAAGCGTTGAAAATCTGTAATGAACACTACCTTAGAACAGGTTTCTATGCCGACGAAGTGGATTT
>Ga0256407_10010603_pt1 | contig 12913 bp, 6 predicted proteins | sample RumenRJG_04DNA_FD_193489 | JGI IMG/M metagenome (GOLD analysis project Ga0256407, IMG submission 193489) | Bovine rumen microbial communities from Lethbridge, Alberta, Canada - RJG_04 | ecosystem: Host-associated > Mammals > Digestive system > Stomach > Rumen | place: Canada: Alberta | collected... | reverse complement strand
TCACATGGAGTTGCGGACGCCTGACAACTGGTGTGAGTATCAAGCCTTGGACTGCAGTATTTATGATGGCAGGTTCATTCAGCACCTCAGCAGCCCAGTATATGCAAACCATCTTCCGTGTTCAGACACCATTCACTTGTCATGGACGGATGAAGGAACAATGCTATGCCTTCGACTTTGCACCAGATCGCACACTGAGAGTATTGGCAGAAACAGCCAAAGTGAGTGCCAAGGTGGGTAAGCAGACAGACGAAGACCGCAAGATATTAGGCGACTTCCTGAACTTCTGCCCAATTATCTCAATTGATGGCTCTCAGATGAAGCCTTACGATGTCAACAAGATGATGGGCCAGCTGAAGAAAGCCCAGATAGAAAAGGTGGTGCAGTGCGGTTTTGAGGATGGAGCACTCTATAATGATGAACTGTTGAAGTTGACGGAAGTAGAACTGAAGGACTTCGATGAGCTGAAGAAAACCATTGGTGCGACGAAGGCGATGGGTAAGACTGGTGACATTGATGTCAATAATCAAGGGTTTACCAACGAGCAATACGAAGAGAAAGAGCGCCTGGAGAAGAAACCTAAGAAAGAACGTACACCTGAGGAGCAAGCCCGACTAGACGAGTTGAAAGCCATGAGCAATCAGCGTCGCAATGCCATCAGTATTCTTCGTGGTATCAGTATTCGTATGCCTCTGCTGATCTATGGTGCAGAGTTGAAGAACGAGGAAGAAATCACCATCCATAATTTCGCTTCACTGATTGATGACCAGTCTTGGGAGGAGTTTATGCCGAAGGGTGTAGATAAGGAGAAGTTTGAGAAGTTCAAGAAGTACTACGAACCAGATATATTCCGCGAGGCAGGCAAGCGCATCCGTGAAATGGCTCGTGCTGCAGATAAGTTCACCATTGAAGAACGTATCGAGCGTATTGCCACCATCTTCAACACCTTCCGCAATCCCGATAAGGAAACCGTCTTAACACCTTGGCGAGTGGTCAATATGCACATGAGTGATTGTTTGGGCGGCTGGTGTTTCTGGGATGAGGACTTTAAACAGATGCTTTCTGTTCCTCGCTATGTGGATCAAGGACAAGTAACAAAAGATGTGTTCCGTACGGATGCCCACATCCTAGAGATCAATTCAAAGAGTGGTCTTTATCCGCTCTATGTAGCCTATAATATATATAGGAGTAGGGTGGAAGAAGCCAAGAAGAAATATGGTGAGGTAGGTATAGGCTTTGCCAAGAGCCTTTGGGATGCAACGATAGAAGAAAATATCCTCGTGGTATGCAAGACTCCAATGGCAAAGAGTATCACTAAACGTACCCTTGCAGGCTTCCGTGATACAAGGGTCAACGCACAGTATTATAAGAACTTAATAGAAAACATTTCAGAACGCCCAGAGGCTGTTGTCAACACCTTACGTGATGGCAAGCACTTCTGGAAAATCAACAATAATCCAAATATGAAATTAGACGCAATAGTAGGCAATCCGCCGTATCAGGAAGAAGGAATAAGTACGCGTAAAGCTCCCGTGTATCATTTATTCTATGACTTGGCTTTTAAGTTATCCAAGAAAACAACGTTAATCACTCCTGGTCGTTTCCTTTTTAGAGCAGGACAGACTCCTAATGAATGGATGGACAAAATACTTAATGACAAGCATTTTAAAGTTATTAAATATTTCCAAAAATCTATGGATGTTTTTCCGACTGTTGATATCAAAGGTGGTGTTGTAATAACATACAGAGATGCAGACAGTGATTTTGGAAATATCGGGTTCTTTTCTCCATACAAACAACTGGTTTCTATTTACAACAAAGTATCTTCTTATAAAGGAGTTAAATTGGGAGCATTTAGTGATATAGTGTCTTCGCAAGGAATTTATAAATTTGAAGAAAAGCTGTTAATGAGTTTCCCTGAAATAGAAGAAGTACAAGGAAAAGGAACCGCATTGAAAATTACATCAAATTCATTTGAGCAATTAACAAATTTGTTCACAGAGAATAAGCAAGAAGATTCAATTCAGATATTAGGACGTTGTAATAATCGTCGCATATATAAGTGGATTAAAAGATCCTATATTCAATCATGTGATTTTTGCGAGAAATATAATGTATTCGTAACGGAAGCAAATGGAACTGGAGCAATTGGAGAAATACTCAGCACACCTATAATTGGTATGCCGATGACGGGTCATACTGATACTTTTATCAGCGTAGGTAAGTTTGATACTCTTTATGAAGCTGAAGCATGTCTAAAATACATCAAGACAAAATTCGCTCGTGCTTTGCTTAGTACTCTGAAAGCAACACAGCATAATCCGCGCGATACTTGGTTTAACATTCCTCTTCAAGATTTTACAGATAACAGCGATATTAATTGGAAAGAATCTATTGAGTATATTGACCAAGAACTCTACGCCAAGTATGGTCTTACAGATGAAGAAATCGCCTTTATCGAGTCGATGATTAAACCGATGGAATAATAAAAAAAGTTAAAATTGTGAGGGGTGCCCTGCGATTTGGGACAGGTGCCTGCTATATTTGCGCTGTGTTATTTGAAAATTGTAGTGTTATGATATATTGGATTATAGTTATTCTAGTCATCATTGCAATCATGAGGAGTGTATTGAAGGAAAAGTGATAAAATAATCCCTTTTTATTGTGTATCTCATAAAAAAGCACTATCTTTGCATTTATAATAACTAAAAATATTTGTCGATTAACTGATTTGACATGAGTAAATTCATCGTAGGTAACAGAGTTAAAAACACTCGCACTGGTGAGTTGGGGTATGTAGTTAAAGTATTACCCCCTCATCGTGGAACCCAGATGTATCGGATTAAGTATGACAATCGTGAAATAGAGAACACAGAGCGTAGTGTTAATCTTATGTTGGATGTGAATCTTAGCGATCCTTTTGAACGTGTGCGTCAGAATATATTTGGACATTACACAGAGTATCTGAAAGATAATACGACTTTTAAGATCAGAAGTTCAAACAATAGCACAATTTCTTCACTTAAAGCATCTAAAACCCTCTTCAAACCTTACCAGTTCAAGCCATTGCTTAAATTTCTATATTCCGACAGTAGGCGTGTACTCATTGCTGATGAAGTAGGTCTTGGTAAAACAATTGAGGCGGGCCATATCATGCTTGAACTTAAAGCAAGAGGTGAATTCCGTAATGCGCTTGTTGTATGTCCAATGGCTCTAAAGGAGAAATGGACAACAGAACTTAATGAGAAGTTTGGTTTAGATTTTATCAATATCGACGATACAGACCATCTTATCCATGAGTTGCGTCATCACCCAGGCTATGTTAAGGCTGTGATAAATTACGAGAAACTTTATAACAAGGAGCTCATTGCCTTTGTTGAAGAAAGACAGATAAAGTTCAGTATGATTGTATGTGATGAATCGCATAGACTTCGTAATGATGGAACTCAATTGTACAAAGGAGCTGCTAAGATAATGCCTCTTGGCGATAGTGTGATTTTTATGTCAGCTACTCCTATTATGCTTAATAGAGATAATCTCTATAACCAACTTCATCTGCTCGATCCCGATATTTACGACAGACGAGAAGTGTTTCTGAATAACGCACAACTTAACGAGCCATTCGTATTAGCTTTGAGTCAGTTAAAAGATGGTGTAAAGTGGACTGAAATTAGGAAACAGCTCATAGAGGCTGAGGCAGTTACTTATAACACGATTGGCGATGTTTCGACTCCTGTTAGAGTTAATATCAATGACTATTTCAGTGATTATCCTGTATATCAGGAGATTATTAAAGACCTTTCTTCTGAGGAGTCTAATACGCTCAGGGCTAAGATTCAATACAATCTGGCAGAGATGAGTCCTATGAGTACCATATTTTCTAGAACAAGAAAATCTGATGTAACTCAGGACTGGTCGCAAGCAGAACGAAATACAGTTTCCTTGAGAGTTGATTTAAGCGAAACAGAAAAACACTTTTTCGATCAGCATATTGAACATTATATCATAAGCAAAGGTGGCGAGGTAATTTATGATGAATATGATAGGCCCCAAGCTGGAGCCTGGGGGCTTGTTACTATAAAGCGCCAGTTGGCAAGTAGTATATGGGCCACTATCAGCGATAATGACCAGCTAGACTGTGGAATTGATGAATTTGAGGATTACGAAGATGTTAAGGTTGGCGCATTATTAAAGATTATTAATGACGCTTTTAGTAAAGGCAAAAGAAAGATTATAGTTTTTGCCATTTTCAAGAAAACCATCAAGTATCTCAATATCAGATTGAAGAAGGCTGGTTATAATCCAGTAATGATATATGGTGACTCTAAGATTAACAAGTTTGAGGTACTGGAGCAGTTTAGAACTGAGGAGAACATTGATGTGCTTTTGTCTTCAGAAGTTGGTAGCGAGGGTCTTGACATGCAGTTCTGTAACTGCCTGGTAAACTATGATCTCCCATGGAACCCTATGGTGGTTGAGCAGCGAATTGGTCGTATCGACAGATTTGGACAAGAGTCTCCAAAGGTGAACATTTACAATATCGTTGTTATGGATACCATTGTCGAGGATATCTTCTCACGTTTGCTCGACAGAATAGGAATCTTTAGGAGTTCAATTGGTGATTTAGAGGCTATTCTCGACAAAGAGCTCGAACAAGATGGAAAGAGGATCTCCATCAAGCAGGCTTTGAAATCTATCCAGAACGATTACTATTCGGATAAACTCACCAAAGAAGAAGCCGAAAAGAAACAAAGAAATATTGCGCAGGCTATTGAGAATGAAAAGAAGACTATAGAAGAATTGGAAAAAGGTCTTACCAATACGCTTACCAATGACTATTATTTCCAGAGCCAGATAAAGAAAATTGAAAACAATAATGCCTATGTTACCAGCAATGAGCTCCACAAATTCATCATACAACTGGTAAAAGATTGTCTTACAACATGCTCGTTGGAAGAATCGGATAAGAAAGGTATTTATTACTTCAGAATACCCAAAAGTGATCCTGCTGCACTTAGACGTTTTTTAAACGATAACATTCCAGCTGATGAAGACAGCAAGAAGTTATTTGCAAGTTATCTGGCAGAACTAAGGGATAGGTTAGAATTGAAATTGACTTTTGATCAGGAGTTAGCTTTTAAAGACAAGAGTCTTACATTCATTAATATCTATCACCCCATTATCCAGGCTGGTGTGATAATGTATGAAAAGACAGCAGATAAGTCGCGTAGAACATTCTTCTTTGAGATGGATGCCTCGCAAATGCCAGAAGAGATAAAGGCAGGATGCTATCTGCTGGCAATATTTAAGATTTGTGTGAACAGGTTGGTATTTGATAAGAATGTGGAAACTGATTCCCTTTATCCCATATTGTACGACTTGCATGAGGATAAAATAGTTGAAGACTATGAGTTGGCTGAGAAATTTATGGGTAAAGCTCAGATATATGGTAGGTACGCTCCATTTACGGAAGATTTGAGGATAGAACCTGAAGTTATCGACTGCATAGAATACGATCTGAAAGAGGAGGTTGATAAATATGTGGAAGGATACCACGCAGACCAACTTATGCGCATCGAAAACAATAAGAAAATGCGATATCAGCAGACAGAACAATATTATGAGACGCGTATTGCTAATGCTAAACGGAATATTAAGAATCAGGAGGAGATAATAGAGACAGCAGTATTATTAAATGATGTCGAGATGCGGAGTAAGGCTGAGCGTATCTTGCCACCTATGAGAGGTGCTCTCCAAAATTTGATTCAACAACGAGATGATGAGTTGGAGAAGATAAATAGAGATGTACAATTTAAAGTGACTGATGAAGTGAAGTCTTTGAATCTTGTAAAAATAGTGTAGCCTATGGATGAGATTAGGGTAGGATTGGATTTTGGCACTCATCAAACGAAGATTTGTGTTAGCAGGATTCCAGACGAGGGTCATGGCGTGCCTGAATATGAATTCTTTCAGTTTGTTGATCAAAAGGGTGAGGTGCAATATTTTATACCTTCTGTTGTTCAAATTAATAAGGACAATACTTTGTCGTATGGGTATGTGGACCCTAAAAATGAGAAGGATTGTATGCCTTTGCCTCGTATGGAAGTAGTTAATTATGTAGATATAGGTGATATAGAAGATGCTGCAGAAGAACTTTATTCAAAGTACACTGTAGGAGAAGATGATGAAGATGAGAGCAAAGCTGTTTTAAAAGAGATGCTCAGAAATAAATGTGAGATTGATAAGAGTACATACAAAGTACGGTCTGAGAAAGCCCAGGCTAAATACGACGAAGAAATGTCTGCCTACAACAAGGATAAAAATCTATTTCGCTATTTCAAACAAGCTACTTTTGCCGAATATCCTTGGGAATGCAAAATTGAACCAGAAGTTCTTTGCGTCTGGTATATTGCCTATATTATTTTCTTGTTGGAAGATAGATATCCTGAAGGCTTTGCCATCAATATGGGTGTACCCACAGATGACAAGAATTACCATCAAAAGCAAGAATTAGGGACTCGAATCTTATTGACTGCTTACCATCTCGTAGAAGAAGTGTATCACCAAGACTTAAGAGCTTTCTTAAAAGAAAAGGTCAATGATTTGATAGGGAAAACGTTTTTGTTGCCTTTCTCTGAAGATGAAAAGGAGTATAACAGAATTAATATATTTCCAGAAGCCTATGCAAGTCTCATAGGCTTAACTTCGAGGGGTAAACTTTCTGAGGGCATGAGCATTAATGCTGATATTGGTGGAGGTACCACTGATATTTCTTTCTTCATAGTTAAAAACAGAACACCTCATATCTATAAATATTGGTCCATACCATGTGGATTAAATTATATTGCAGAGATGTCTGGATTCGACTATTCAGAGAAGGATTTCGTGAAGAATGCACACAAAGACATTATTGCGAAGTTTAATAAGAAGAAAGAAGATATAGTTTATAACCTGGAGAGGAATCTTATTGAAATGGTTAGGGAGCGAGGCATCCTTAAATCAAACTTAATTAAAGCCCTTAAAGATAGGATATTGGTTTATAACGGAGGTGGAAGTACTTATTCGCAGATATCAACTCCTATCAACCTGTTTTCGGATGTTAAAGTTGCTGATGCTGATTTATGGTCAGAAGAAATAGTTAAGGATAAGACTAAGGTTGGCAAATTGTTTAATCTGCTTACGACTGCTTACGGACTCTCTGTCTCAGAAGATGACAGTGAAGTGGTTCTCCGTGATTTTGATAATCTTTTATCTTCATATAAAAAAGTTGAAAGTAATGAAAGGTCAGAAATTGATAAAGACGTTTGCTGATAAAGACTGTAATGTCTATAATCTAATAAAGGCAAATGGCGAGGACTCATATTTTATGGAGGTCTTGTATTACTATGTACGCAGGTCTCTTTTGAGGGCAGATTTTGATTTGTCAGAATATGAAGCCTTTACCATTAATGGTAAATATTTCGGTTTTAAATTGGAAGTCAACTTTGGCAGTGCATACAATAACGTTATTCAATCATTAAGCTTTGCTTTGTCTGTACGAGCTTTAATGTTAAACCCGAGCTATTTGCAGTATTGCTATGATAGTCGTCTCTTGTTTTTCACGATGACGGAATACCTATCCTGGGAATCTCATCGTATCATCCTGGAATGCATCAATGATGAAGATTTCCGTTTTATCTATCAAATGATAGTAGATACGAAAGACAAGGGAAAAGTTGATGATAAAAATAAGCAATTATTTGAGGAAAAGACAATCCGTCCTGAATTTCACCATTTGGAAGACTATTGTAAACTCATGGCAAAAGATCCGGAATATAATGGTAAATCAGTCATCAAGAATAATGCCTACTTATGTAGTGATATTGAAGAATTTACAATAACCAAAGCAATAGATTACGTTGGTGATACTGTATTCGCATATTGTGATAATCTTAAGGAAATCAGATTCGAGAGGAAAGTACTCTTTGGTAAATTCCCTATTATCGAATGTAAGAATCTTCAAAGGATCATTGTTCCTACAGAATTTCTGGATTACTATAAAGCAGAATTGGCCTATTATAAATATATTATTTGCGACCAAGAGCATTTAATTGAAATAAAGGAGGAAGAAAAGTGCTCTCATGTGGAAACCGTAGAAAAAGTCGATAATTCCGATGATCTTGAAATTGAGCATGTTTATGTGGATTCATTATCTGCAGACCCATATGTAGAAACAGAAGAAGCTCCGGATGCACTTATTGATTATAGCAAAATTGGAGAAATATTTGAAAAAAAGGCATCATCGTATAAGTACTTTTGGTTCTTATCAATAATATCATTAGCCAATGAACGCAACCAATTAAAGGTTACATACAAGGATATTGTAATCAGAATGGCAGCCATGGCATGGCCTATGATTTTTGAAGATGAAATCAATCTGGGAAAAAGAGATATGATTTCCCAATATCTTTCCGCTGTTGAGAAGGCAACAAAGCTGATTCCTGCTGCAACAAGTAAAGTTGTAGAAAACTATCTAACACAACATTATCAATCGCAAGGAATTGATCGTATATTATCTCCCTTGCTGAAAAATGTACCATATAGATTCCTTTCTCCATGGGTTAGGTACACTTCTGATGATGATGTTATTATGGAGTCAAATAGGAGAGATTTTTCAGGGCTCTATGCTTTGAATAAAGAAGGTATCTTGTTAAACGAGACTTGGTGGAATTACATACAGGAGAACTATCGAGATATTTGCAAACAAGCAATAGATTCTTTTGAAGATTACCTTAAAGATAATAATAATGGTATGGCTCTATTAAAATTTAAGGTTGGCGGTGTTGCCTTTATTGGTAAAACTTAGTTGTTTAATTTGTAAATATGCATATGAATAACCAGATAGATATCAGTCCAAGGAAGCAGCAGCTGAAGGAGGAATACGAACGCCTGCAGCGACAGTATGCTGATCTCATCACAAAACGTGATGACTTGCTGCTGCAGGAGGGGCCTCGTTTGGAAGCCATTTATATGGAAACCATTGGGCAGCTTCAATATGAGGAACTGTGTCTGCAATATGATATTGCCCTTCTGAAACTGGAGCGTGATCTCCTGCAATCATTTCTTAATAGGGGTGAAGAGCCTGATGTTGATATCGTGACTGAGCAGGTGGAAAAGACTGCACAGACATATAACGAGAATATTCATCGCCAGGAGGAGAAAATAAAACAGGCGAAGACTTACATCGAGGAACATAAGGAAGAGAACACCAAAGATAAGGATGCAGAGAAACTGGAGCTGAAGCAATTATATAAACGATTGGTGCATAGGCTTCATCCCGATTTGCACCCTGAACAGACGGAGTGGGAAAGGGAACTCTTCCTTAGGGTACAAGAGGCATACAGAAATGGGGATCTGGATAAACTTCGTCAGTTGGAAGAGGAACTTAACGCTGGCATGCCGTTTACGTCTGTGGAGAGTGATACCATTGAGGATTGGGAAGAGCGGGTCAAGAAACTGAAAGAGCAGATCGCTGCCATTAAGGATGAGATAAAGAAGATAGAAAACTCGTTTCCCTTCACTTATCGTAAGAAACTGTATGATCAAGAGTGGATTTCTGCTAAACAGGAGGAGATTCGAGTGCGTATAGAGCAGCTTCAGGCAGAGAAGGATAGGCTGGAAAAGATAGTGGAGATTTTAAGAAAACAGGCGAATGGAGAACCAGATAGTTAAGATCAGTCCGGAGTTGCTGGAGATGATGGGCTCCAAGTTGCCTAACAGCCTTCAGCCTTTCAGCAGGGAGATTTTCTTGCTTGATATCGTTGTGGCAGGAACGACATATTGCCAGAAGATACATAAGGTTTATCCTCATTTGGAAAAGGGACTTGTTTTGAAGATGCAACGTATGCCTCAGAATAAGCATGATGAGAATGCGATAGCCATATTCTATGAGAAGATAAGGATTGGCTATGTACCCCGTGAGTTGAATCTGGTAATCTCACGTCTGATGGATGCTGGCAAAGCATTCTTCTGTAGAGTGGAGCATGTAGAGCTCGTGGATGATTATTGGGTGAAGATTGAAGCAAAGATCTATATGGTAGAGTAAAGAGTGGTATGGATGATAACGGCATGAGTCGTTATATGGAAAATAATGAAGAGGGGTGGAATTAAAAATGGGGCTCCGAAGAGCCCCTCCAACCTAAATTAAAAAACTTAAAAATAAATATTTATTCACCCGTCATCACGACGGTCAATGACTAATAAATACAAGTTCTGCGAGCATCACTACTGGCATTTTCCAACTCTAAACTATTATCGAGGCGCAAAATTACTGCAAAATCCTGGAACCACCAAGGATTTTTGGCTTTTTTAGCAGAAGAGTTTGGTGGGTGGGGTGCTGACAGCAAAAAGGCTCGCTGTCTCAGCGAACCTTGTATGCTACATTACTAACCAATAACCAAACATTATGAGAAAACTAACTATTCAAATGAAACTCAAATTATTAATGTATGAACTTGCTGCAAAGGTACGGTGATTTTGGGCTGATTCCAAGAAATTAGCCAGATTCTTGTCGGAGTTGTTGCGACAAGGGGAACGTATTGCGACAGAGTAGGGGTGTGGGGTTAGAGTGTGTCGTAAATATGTTTCTTTAGCAGAGGAGTTAGGTGGATTCATGAGAAATAAAAAAGCTGGCCAACTCGTGACCAGCTATAGATGAGGATAAAAATCTTATTGAGCGCTATATATGATAATGAATTCCTTATCTTTTTTACCGATAAATACATAGTAAGAATTTTCGGTAATCTGAAATACTTCGCCAGGAGAATCTAAAATCTTATCCTTTCTGAGGAACTTGGTATATCCTTGGATTTTGTTTTTCACCATGTCGTACAACTTGTCTGTTTCTTCTCCAGCATCAAATCCAGCAATTATAGTAGTCAACTTTGCTTCATCACTTGCTTCGCTATCGAAAACATCCTTATTGTACCCTAACAGATATGAATAGGGTATTCCCATAAAATTACCATTAAATAGCTTTTGGCTATTAATGTTATGATTGAGGTCTAAATCCCCTAAATCACGTAAAAGATTTTTACCATGTAACGTGTCGTCTTCCTTGTTTAGACTATTACACGTCTTTCCCAACATTCCATTTTCATTAAGCTGTAGCTGATTCAAGATGAGCTCCATCAACTCATAATTGGTCCGTGTTAAAACCATGTGGTCCCCATTTAAGCTATTAAAAGCAACAGCCGATTCAAGTTTCTTTCCATTGCCGTCAATGATAATATTGGTAATAGAATCTTTTTTTAAGACAAGCCTGTCGGAGAATCCAATATATGTCTCGTCGGGAATCCAAAGATCTTTGGCTTCCACCGTTGCAACGACTTCCCCTTTATAGTTAAGAATGTCGTATTCATCCTCACTATCATTCTGTGCTAAAATCGGACCACCTTTCCATCTTAACCATTTGTATTCTGGCTCAATCACCATTTTACCTTCGGTATCCATCAGACCATCGTAAAAATCGTCATCTGTAAATAGTATCAAATTACCAAACAATGCTCTAACATTCGAAGCATCAAGAGTAACTTTCCTCTCGCCTTTACTGTTTATAACCACGTATTTTTCGCCGCCTTTAGTCGTTACTACTGTGAGATCGTTTTCAAAGCCATTCAGTCCTGGCTGCATCTTTCCCATTTTGCTTGAGAACAACACGCGTCCGTCTCGATCAAGTACTTCCCATTCCTGAGATTCTTCATTTTTACCAAGCTTTATTGGGAGGGTAGCTATTGTTTTGCCGTCGTAAAAGGGGCATGCCTCCACATATTTTGGCTCTATAACCATCTTTCCTGTCTCATTGATAAAACCGTAGAGACCATCTTCGTTCATCACTTTCGCCATACCATCCTGGAAGTTGTATGTTTGAATGATACGTTTGGTTTTCCCGTCTTTGTCTAAATAGTCTTTAACATCAAACTTCTTTTCGCCGTTCACATCAATGTATTCTGGCCACGAACCAGGTCTCGTGACGGGGCAAAGCCCATTTACAAAAGCACCAACATCCTTGAATTTATGAGTTCCAATGCGTTTTGGGGTGGTTTCCAAAGTATAGAGCTCCCATAGATCATCTTCGTCTTGCACAAAGAATCGGTCGCAGGATGCCTCTGTAGGTTCGTTCTCGAATTGTGGTTCAATGATAACTTCACCATTCAGGTTCATCATACCGTACTTTTCGCTACCCTCTTTTGTAAAAGCAGTTGCTTGTACATAGGCATAGGGTTCTTTCTCATTTTCGCTAAACAATGAACATGATTCAAGTAACATGACAGCAAATAGGACTGTTGCTACAGTAAACAATACCTTTTTCATAATTCTTTTTATTTATAGATTGTTATATGGCGCAAATATACGAATTGTTTCTGATAAATCCAAATTTTTACGTTTTTTTGTTCAAAAAGTGGAATATTTTACCCGTCAAACGATTAATCCTGTATGTCATTGTTTTAATGAGCAGCGCCTCTGGAACGATGTGCCGGAGGCATTCACATCGTAACCGTATTGAAATTTCTTACTCATTAAATTTATTATTTCTTCCAAGTGTTACTACCTGAAATCATTAAAGTATCGTAATAATAGGGTACAAAGTTACGAATTATTCTCCGTTTTTTCGTATCTTTACACCCAGATTTAATATGTTTTGTGATATTAAGAGACATGAGTATTATACTGATCAGACGGAACATCATTATCCTGATAGCGCAATTATTATTCCTGTGCTCATGCGGCACTCAGCATTTGGTTGTTGTGTCGCAACAAGACACGGCTATCCCCGTCAAAGGGAAGGTGGCGGAGATCGTTGAGCGAGGCACCATCCTCATTGGTACTACTGGTGATTACAGACCATTATCTTTCTGCGAGGCTGACGGGACTT
>Ga0256407_10010602_pt1 | contig 12913 bp, 9 predicted proteins | sample RumenRJG_04DNA_FD_193489 | JGI IMG/M metagenome (GOLD analysis project Ga0256407, IMG submission 193489) | Bovine rumen microbial communities from Lethbridge, Alberta, Canada - RJG_04 | ecosystem: Host-associated > Mammals > Digestive system > Stomach > Rumen | place: Canada: Alberta | collected... | reverse complement strand
GAATTAATGAATCAAACAAAATTAAAAAGATTTTTTTTATATCTATTGAAATAATTTAAAAATTTAAATTATGATATATTTTTTATTCTCTATATATATAAATAAATAAAAAATTAATAATTAAAATAATCTAATTATTTTAAATTTTAAATATCACATTTAAAATCAAATAAACCCAAAAATAAACTTTTCTAAATTATTTTTTCCTAAAAGGAAAAAAAAAATAATATATTAATTAAACTTAAAAATAAATCTTAACTTTATTAAAAATAATTTTAAGCTCCAAAACCATAAAGAGATCTTCCTTGTCTTTTTAAAGCATAAACAACATCCATAGCAGTAACAGTTTTTCTTCTAGCATGTTCAGTATAAGTAACAGAATCTCTAACAACATTTTCAAGAAAAGTTTTTAAAGTATTTCTAGTTTCTTCATAAATAGTACCTGAAATCCTTTTAACACCTCCTCTTCTTGCTAATCTTCTTATTGCTGGTTTAGTTATTCCTAATATTACTTCTTTTGTATTTCTATGAATTCTCTTTGCTCCATTTCCTATTTTTCCATATGATTTTCCTCCTTTACCTGATCCTTTTTTATCCATTTTTTTATTTCTTTTATTTTTATTTGTTATTTTTTTTTCTTTGAAAGGTTAAATATTTGAAATTAGTGTTTTTTTAAATTTTTGGCTTTTACTTTTTTTTGGTTTGTTTTTATTTTGTTAATTGTTTTTTTAAGTTAAGTGATTTTTTTATTACACATTTTTTTGAATATTATTATTATTTTTTTAAATTTTATTTATTTTTATTATTTATTTAAAAAAATGTTAAAATACCAAATAAAATAATTAATTAATAACAAAAAAAAAAAATAAAAAATAATAAAATAAATAATTCAAATCCCAAAAAAATTATTATCACCGAAAAAACAAAAAATGTCAAACCCACAACCAGTAGGAAATGCTCCAAAATTTTTTGTAGACCATAAAAAAGGTGAAGTAGTAGAATTATTAAACCTATTAACTAACCCAAGTACAGAACGTGATCCAGTAAAAAAAAAGGACGTAATAAAAAGAGTAATAGCATACATGACATTAGGAGTAGATGTAAGTAAATTATTTTATGAAATGGTAAAAGCATCAATCACAGATGATATAGTATTAAAAAAAATGGTTTTTTTATATATTGTAAATTATGCTGATCAAGTTGAACAAGGTGCAATTTTAGCAATAAATACTTTTTTAAAAGATATGAAAAATCCAAATCCAAAAATTCGAGGTTTAGCTTTGAGAAGTTTATGTTCTTTAAAATTTAAAGGTGCTTATGAATATTTTGCTAATTCTTTATATGATTCATTAAAAGATTCTCATCCTTATGTAAGAAAAACTGCAGTTATTGCTTTATTAAAAGTTTATAAATTAAATCCTAAATTAATATCTGATAAAGATATTGATATGTTATATGAAATGATTAGAGATAAAGATCCTTTAGTTGTTATGGATGTTTTATTTACTTTAAGTGAGATTTTAAAAAAAGAAGGAGGGATTGTTCTTTCTGGAAAAATGATTACTCATTTATTAAATATTTTTAATGAATTAAATGAATGGGGACAATGTATTGTTTTAGATTTAGTTGCTAAATTTGTTCCTAAAGAACAAAAACAAATGTTTGATATTATGAATATTTTAGAAGATTATTTAAAAAGTTCTAGTAGTGCTATTGTTTTAGGTGTTACTAAAGTTTTTATTAATTTTACTAAAGATAATGATGTTCTTTATCCACAAGTTATTAAAAGATTAAGAGATCCATTAATTACTCTTCTTTCTGGAAGTGAAATTTCTGGTAATCCTGAATTAGCTTATTCTATTTTATCTCATATTTACTTTTTAATATTAAAAGGAGGTAGAGTTGTTTTTAGTGAAATTTATAAAAGATTTTTTGTTAAATTTGAAGAACCTTTATATGTAAAAAAATTAAAATTAGAAATTTTAATTCAAATAGCAAACGATACAAATTATTTAGATATATTAAATGAAATGGAAGAATATGTAAATGATGTCTCATCTTCATTTTCAAAATATACAATAGAAAAAATAGGTGAATTAGGTTTAAGAGTAGATTCATCTCTTCAAACAATAGTAAATATATTAAAAGGTTTAATTAATAGAGGAGTAGATTTTATTGTAAGTGAATCACTTTGTGTATTAAGAGACTTATCAAGAAAATATCCTGCATTAATTGATGAATTTTTAAAATTTTTCGATGTTTGTATTCAAAGTATTAATAATGAACCAAAAGGACTTGCAGCTTTAACTTGGTTAATTGGAGAATTCGGAGAAAAAATTGAAAATTCACCTTATTTACTTGAATATTTAATTAAAATGGATATTCAATCTACTCAATTTGCTTATTCAATATTACAAGCAAGTTGTAAATTATTCTTTAAAAATCCTGGAGAAATGCAACCTATATTAGGAAAAACATTTGAATATTGTTTAAAAAATTATACTGATGTTGATTTAAGAGATAGAGTTTATTATTATTTAAATTTAATGAAAAAAGATATTAATTTAGCTGAATATATTATATGTGGACAACCTACAATTGTTGATTATTTCTATTCTGATTTTGATGAAGAATATATTGAACAAATTTATTCTCAATTTAATACTTTAAGTATTGTTTATAGAAAACCTGAGGAAAAGTTTACAAAATATACTGGAAATGATGATGAAGAAGATGATAAAAATGATGATGATCAAATAGAAGATAAGCCTTTACCTAAAAATAATAATCAAATAAATAATCAACCACAACAACAACAAAATGTTAATTTAATTGACACTGATTTATTAGGTGGAAATACTAATGATAATATAATTAATCAAAATGTTACTTTAGGACCAATTAATATTGATTCATTATATGAAAAATATTCAATAGATGAACAACAATATCAAAATCTTTGGGGACAATATGAAACTTATGTACATCCTAATTATCCTATGATTAGTGATGATGTTGAAATAAGTGAATATGTTCAATATCTTGAAGGACAAAGAATATTTACTAAAGCTTATGGAACTCAAAATGGTATTTCTACTTTATTCTTGTTTTCTTGTGAAAAGACTAATAATATTATTTTTATTGCTAAGTTAATTTTAAATCAAAATACTCATCAAATTGAATATGAATTAAAATCCGTTAATTCGGATGTTGCAAATAATTATAATAATTATCTTTACGAAAATGTTTCTCCTTTAATTTCTCAATAAGATTATTTGTTATTTATTAAAAATAATATTTTAAAAAACAAATAATAAATTTGAATAATATTTTAAAATTAAAATAAAATAAAATAATAAAATATATAAAAAAAATTTTAAAACAATAAAATAAAAGAATTTATACTGAAAAAACAAATAAATAAGGAATAACTAAAATACAAATACCAAAAATCATTCCAATTTGTAAACCCATTTTAAATTTAGGTCTAAATCTAAAAATAATTAAAAACAAAATAGTAAAAATATTCAGTAAAAACCCAATAACTAATCCTTGAAAAAAACAAAAATTAGGTTCATAATTATAAATTCTTCTTCTTCTCAAATTATTATTATCAAAATCATTTCTAACTAATAAAGTCAAATATCTTCCTCTATTAATATTATTATTATTATTATTTCTAACTTGACTTCTTAACCAATTTTCTTCTCTTTCAATCATTGATTGAACACTCCATTCAAATTCAATTCCTCTTATTCTTGCTTGTTGATACATTGCAGAATGAAATAAAAATCTTAATAAATGAAGTTCTTGAATTGTTATTCCATAATTTAAAAATCTATTGAATCCTCTTTGTAATATTTCATTATTTCTTTCATTTATATCATTTATACTTTGATTTATTTGATTTTCATTTATTGATGATAATTCATTATTATTAATATTATGTAATGAATTTTCTATATTTTGATTTTCATGTTTAATTATCATATATAATATTACATCTTTATTTGTTATTTCTATATTTTTTATTTTAATATATTTTACTTAGTGAATCTAAATTTTCTTCATTTTTTAAAGGACGACCTTTGAAAAATAATTTTATGTCATTATTATTTTCATCTAATTTTAATGTTTTTAATAATGTTTTTTTTATATCTGATACATTTAATGCTAATCCTTTTGAAAAATTTATTTTAGTATCTTCACTCATTTGATTTCTAAAGACTAATTCAACATAATTTTTATTATCTAAAGAATTTTTAAATGTATGATTTAAAGATTTTTCTTCTGTTAATTCCATGTTCATAAAATAAAATTACATAAAAAATTAAAAAAAAAATAAAAAAATTAAAAATTTAAAATCTGGATTTAATAAAACATAAAATAGTTGACAAAAAAACTTTTTAAAAAATTAATAATAATTCACTATTTAAACATATTTATATTCCTCATTAAATTTTCCTCCTTTAAAACTAGGATTATGAGCAATAGAACAAGGAGTATGATAAGCACCTGGTCCAGGAGTATCACTTTTAATATTTTTTAATTTTTCCTCTTTTGAAAATTTATAACCAATAATAAATTTTTGTGGTTCATTATAAGAGCCTGGACCTAAATTTTGATTATTTTTACTATTAAAAATAGATTCTTTTTTTTGTTTTCCCATTGAAAATTTAGGTTCACTTTTTTTAATATTTAAAGAATCTTTTTCAATATTATATTTTCCAACACCAGGATTATTATTTTTAATATCTTTTAATTTTTCTTCTTTTGAAAATTTAAAACCAATTGAAGAATTTAAATTATTTTCTAAAGTATTATAACTACCAGGACCAATATTACTTATTTCTTTATGAAAAATACTTTTTTTCTCTGCAGTACCCATTGAATTTTTATTACTTTTTATTTTATATTCATTAATAATATTATATTGTCCAACTCCAGGAGTATTATTTTTAATTTTATTAAATTTTTCACTTTTTGAAAAAGTACTTTTATTATTATTATTATCAAATTCACTTTTATTTTCATATGCTCCAGGACCGAGATTAATATCTTTTTCTTCCATAAAAATATCTTTTTTTTTTGATTTTCCAAATTGATAAACTGGACCTTCTCCAATATTTTTTTCTTTATAAATATTATATTCTCCAACTCCAGGATTTTTATTTTTATTTTTTTCAAATTTATCACTTTTACTAAAAAAACAACTTTTACTACTTTTTAAAATTGGTTTATCATCAATATCATAATAACCTGGTCCAGGATTATTTTTATTTTTTTTAATAGATTTTTCAAAAATTGATTCTTTTTTCGAACCAAAAATATCACAAGTTCTTTTAATAAAAGTTTTACCAAAATATTCTTTTGTTTTATATTCTCCAGGACCAGGAATATTATTATCATAATTAATTTTTTTCGGAGTTTTACTCATTCTATAAGCAGGAGAACTTTTAATTATTTTTTTATAAGCATTTTCAATTTTATATTCACCTGGACCTAATAATTTATCTTTTTTTACTTTTTTATTAAATTCTGTTATTCTATTACTTTTACTAATTGAATATTTTGGAAAATTTTGACCAAATTCATTATTATTATATGAATATTCTCCTGGACCTGGATTTTTATTTTTGTTTTTTGGATCTTTTGATGATTTTGAAAATGAAAATGCTGCAGATTTTGGACGAAAAATTTCTTCTTCTATTGTATTATATTGACCTGGACCTAATATTATATTTTTGTTTATGAATGTTTGTTCTGTTGATTTTTTTTGCTTTCCAAATGAGTATACACCTGAACTTTTGTAATACATTTTTTTTTTTCTTCTTCTTTTTTTTTTTTTTTTTTTTTTTATATATAAGATAAATTTTTATTTTTTCTTAATTTGGTTTTTAAAAATAATATTCTTTGAATTTTTCTCAATGAATTAATAAATATATAAAATGGGAAATAAACTTCAAAATAAAATAAATTATAAAAATAAAGATAATGTAGCAAATTCATTTAATGAAAATGATTTATTAAAATATAAAAAAGGAAATTTGATTTCAAATCATATCATTACAGATACATATGTTACTTTTATAAATTCAAGAAATTCAACTAATCCAAAATCATGTAATTTAAATGATTCAAATAAATCAAAATTTGAAGAAAGTAATATGAGTCTTATTAAAATTCATAAAAATAATTCTATTATAAATGAAATTGAAGAAAAACCTTATTTTAAAAAAAATTATTCATTAATAAATTTTTTTAATAAATCAATCAAAAAAAATTCAATAGAATTAAATAATAATTCATTTCAAAATGAAAATACAGAAAAAAATGTTATAAGATATTCAACATTTAAAAGTAATAAATCTACAAGTGATTCATTTACAGTTGAACAACCAAAAATTAATTTAAACTCATTTTCAAAACACGAAATGAATATAAGTCCAATAAAACCCAATAAAAATGAAAAAGAAAAATTTTTAAATAAATCATTCCAAACAACAATAAATTCAATATCCCCTTATTTTAAAATAGACACAAATCCTTCATATAATCTACCTCAAACATCAAGAACAGAAAATATAACATCAAAAAAAAAATTATATATAAACAAAGATAATAACAAAAAATCAAATAATACATTTTCAAACACAATATTTAATTTATATGATAATAATATAATAACATTATTTGAATCATCAGAAATCCGAGGTTTATTTTTAAAAAAAGTAAAACCATTTGAAATAATATATGATCCAATAGAAAAAAATATAGCAAAATATAAATATGAAGACAACTCAATAATAACAGGAAAAATAATAGAAGAAAAATTAAATGGTCCATGTATATTTAAAAATTCAAATAATACCATATTTAAAGGATATTATATAAATAACATTCCAAATGGTTTTGGAATATTTAAAACAGAAAATGGAATTTTTATTGGAAATTGGATAGAAAATGATTTAAATGGAATAGGAAAAATAATATGGAATGATACATCATTTTATCAAGGTGAATTTTTAAATCATATGAAACATGGAATAGGAACTTATCAATGGCCTGATGGGACAACTTATCAAGGTGAATTTTGTTATAATAAAATGAATGGTTATGGTATTATTTATTATAATAATGGTAATATTTTTGAAGGTGAAATGTGTGATGATGAAATTAATGGTTTTGGTCATTTTATTTGGAAAAATGGAAAAAATTATTTTGGTTATTATAAAAATGGAAAAAAAAATGGTTTTGGTATACTTGTTAATTGTAAAAAACCTTTTTTTGCTTTTGTTGGTTTTTGGGATAATGGAATTATTGATGGCCCTGTTATTAAAATTAAAAATAAAAATGTTTGTTATGAATTATTTAGGAAAGGAATTAAAGAAAAAAATATTAAATCTGGGGATATTTGTGTTAAGTATTTAATTGGAAAAAATAAAAAATATTATAAAATTTTTGAAATGAATCAAAATAAAGTTTCTTTGTTTTTTAATCAAATTGCTTTTATAGATTAAATTTTTTTTCATTTTTGTGTTTGATAATTTTTTATATTGTATATAGTAAAATTCAAAATAATAAAAGTTAATTAGTTAGTTAAAATATTATATCTATTCTATTTTAAATTATATATATAGTTTAATTATTAATGAAAGTTTTTTTGAAAAAGAATATTTTTTCTATGAAATTTGTCCAAAAATATTTTTATATTTTTAAAAATATAAAATTAACTTAAAAATGAAACAAAGACAAACAACATTACCTTTTAATTCATCATCTAAATCAGAAATATTTAATTCAAATAAGAAAAAAAATTTATCTTCAATTACAAAAAATAATTCAAATAATAATAATTCAATATTAACATTCTTTTCAATTAGCTCTGTCCATAAAAGTGATAATATACAAGCATCGCGCCAAATTAATACTAATAAAAAAGAAAAAAATGCAAGACTTTCAAAGTATAATTTCTTAATTAATCCTTCAAAAAAAAAAATCAAAAATTTAAAAGGTAATGATAAACCAGAAATTGATATAAAAAAATATAATTTATTTAATGAAGATGATATATATGAAATTATAAATATTATTACAAGTAATATTAAAGAAGATTTTGAAAAAACATTTATTGAATTATCAAAAGAAAATTATTTACCATTTAATTTTAATAATAATTCATATGAGAAATTTCTTTTTAATCATTTTGAAAATATTATTACTAAATTTATTTTAATGAATTATTCAGACTTACTTTATATTCCAAAATCATATTTTAAAGAATATGAAAATTGTCAGTTTAAAAATATTAAATTATTATCTGGTTTTAATGGTACAAAAGGAATTTCTCTTCAATATAATCCTATAAATATTGAAGAAATTGAATTATTTTATCCAAATTTATTTAAAGAAATAAATTCTTATATTAAAACATTTAAAAAAAATAGAAAAAAAAATAAAAAACAAAAAGCATGTGTTTTATTTAAAAATGATGAAGATTTTTTAGGTTTAATAAAAGATATTGAAACAATATATAATAATTTAGATTATCAAATAATAAGAATAGATGATGAATCAAATAAACAAATTAAATTAAATAAAATTAGTGAAGCAACAAAAAGTCAAAGAATATCATCTATTGATGAACAATTAATACAAAAAATTAATATTTTAGAATATATGATTGGACATTCTAAATGGAGAAATTTTTTATTAAATTCAGGAGTAATATATGAAAGTAAGATTAAAATTCCATTATCAGATTCTTTCATTTTTGAAAAAGAAAATCCAAGTCAAATAAAAACACAAAGTACTGATATTAATATATTAGAAAAACTATCTTTTTCTCAAAATAATTCTAAAGATAGTAATTCAAGAACAATTTCTATTTTAGGAAAAGAAAATAATAGTACTACTTCATCAATAAATAGAAATTCACAAGAATATATTGTTTTTGAAAATTTTAAACAGAATGTTTTTAATATTTGTTTAAAGAAAAAAACACTTATTTTAATTTCAGATTTTTTAAATATGAATGATGAAAATAAAGAATATTTAAATCAAATTATAAAAAAAATTCCTGATTCAAAATGTCCTATTGTTATTCTTACTAATAATTTATCACTTTTTAATTCAAAAAATGGTTTTTATAATCAAGTTAATTTTGAATTTTATAAAATAGAAAATGAAGGATATGAACATAAAGATAATATAATATATTCAATTACTATTTTTATTTTTTTACATTTATATTTATTAATTCCTGAACAACAACCTAATGATATAAAAAAAATAAAAGATGAAATAAAAAGAATATTCTCAGAAAAGAGATTAAAAGTTGTTTTTTTAACTCAAAAATTATATGAAAAAATAATAAAAATAAGTATTTTAATTGGGAATTTAAATAAATATAATTATGAAGATATTTTAGTTTATTTAAGTAATGGATTTAGATATGTAAAAGATAATGCTAGAAATGAGGATATTCCTTATAAATTAAAAGTATTAGAAGAAATGGTTTTGAAAGATATTGAAAAATATAAAGTAAATGAAATTGAAGATGAAAATTTTGATAATGAATTAAATGAAGATAATTTAAATTTAAATAATATTGAATTTATTTGTAATGAAACTGAGAAAAACTCATTTTTTGATTATATAGATTATAATTTAAAATCTTTAAGTAAAAAAAATTATCAATTTCTTAAAACTACATATAAATTAAATGAGGAATTTGAAAATGGAGAATATTATCAATTAATTCAATATTTTAATTTTAAACAACCAAATGAAAATACATTCAAAGATTATAATATTATAAAAAAAAGAATAAATGAAGATAAAGATTTTTATCACAATTATTTAAATAATCATTTAATTTTAACAAAAAAAGAAATAGGGCAATATAATTTATTAATAAATAAATTATATAATTTAAATGAAGAAAGCTTAAATGAAATATTTGGAATAAGGAAAACAAGAAGAACAACAAGAAATAGTAATAAAAAAGAAAACTTAAAACATGAAGAAAATGAAAAAATAAGTTTGATAAATAAATTATTTTCTAAAGCCTCATCTGAACAAATTGAAAGGTTTATTGAATCACATAAACAAAATAATTTATATATAGAATTTTCAAATAAAGAAGATGAAAAAGATGAAAAATATAAAATAATTAATTTCGATAAATGTTTAGGATATTATAATAATTATAAAGTTTATGAACAAATAAAAAACGAACAAAATAAATTTATTGAAAATTCAATTGAAAGTGATGATGAAATGGATGATATTGATGATGATGAAGATGAATTATTATTTGATGAAAAATATAATTAAATTTAAATTAACAAAATTATAAATTAAAATAATTTTTTAAAATAATTATTGAAAATAATTTTTTTTCTATTATTTTTAATAATTTATAAATATAATTATAATAATTAAAATGGATTTTTCAATTAATAAAGCTCCAACAATAATTTCAAATCAAAAAATTAGTTTAGAAGATATAGAAAAACTTTTTTTGCAAAAAATGGAAGATTCTTTAAAGGAAATAAAATTATATGATGAATTAAATGATAATTCTTTTGATAATGTAAATATAGGATATGTATCTTCTTCAAATATTTCAGTAGATTATTCGGATATTATTTTATAATTGGAATTATTTGTCATATATATAAATTTTATTTTTTAAATTAATGTATATATTATTTGCTAAATGACTTTTAAAAGCTCAATAAAATATTTTAAAAATATATTATTATTTATATTTAAATAAATGAAATATTTTTAATTTTTTTACAAAAAAAATTATATGTCATCAGTTAAGAAAATAATTTTGAATTTAAATTCTAATAATCAACAAATAATAAATGATTTAGGAATTCAAACAGAAAGAGAAGAACCATCATTTAAAATAACTCCAAATACTTCTCCATATACATTTAAATATTTTTGCAAGCAAAGAAAAGGGAAATTATATCCAGAATCAGAACCAGCAATAGGAAAAGATCCAAATGTAGAAAGTAATTTTAAACCAGTATCAAAAGATGCAAATTATTTTACAAAAAACATTCCATATATTAAAAATAAAGATATTAAAATTTTTAGAAGATATGAATATGATAATTATAAATATAAAGTAGATAGAACTAAATTATATGATATGAAAAAATTAAAACCAATACAATCAAAAAATTCAACTTTATATAAAACTACTCTTTTCAGAGGAAATAAATTTATAATTGATTCAATGAAAAAACATTATGAAGAAAAAAAAAGTCCTGTTTCTTTATTAGAAGATTTTTATGATAAAATTGATGAAGAAAATGCACCAACTTATCAACAACCTTCTGTAAATTATCAAATACAAAAATCAAAACCTTATGTTGCTGGTGAGTCACTTTATAAAGAATTAACTTTAAAAAAAAATGAATTATTAAGTCAATTATCAAATAATAATGATATAATTTATCAAAATAAAAATAAAATTAATAAAGATGAATTAATTGGTTATGATGGTAAATTAATAAAATGTAAAATGGATAACATTCCAATTACTTTTCCAACTTCATATATTCATAATAAAAAATATATTAGTATTAGTGAAAGAGAAAGATATGAAAAAATAACTGATAATTTTCTTAAATTGAAACATTTATCTTTACTTGATAATCATGATAAATTTCTTAATCAATATATTAAAGATTTTAGTAAAAAATATGGTATTACTACTTTAAGTAATGAACAAATTGTTAATTTTACTAAATTTTTACAAAAAGAACCTTTTCCAATTGATGTAAATAAATCTATGAAAGATAATGTTATTTTGGCTTTAAGTTATTCTGAAAATAATTTAAATAAATTAAAAAATATTAATAAAAATAATAGTGGTTTATATAATGAATATACTTTTAGAAGTTCATATACTGCGAAGTCAAACGAGGAGAATAAATCAAAAATGAAAAGTCTTTTAGATGATATGGAAAAACAAAGTAAATTATATAGAGATAAAAGTACAAAAGATACTGAAACTATTTATAAAGAATTAACAAATGAATTAAATACAATAATGTATGAAAGAGATAAATCAAAAAATATGGAAATTCCCTTACCTCAACATAAAAATTTTAATTCTTTATATATAACTCAAAAAAATTTATCAAAAAATATTGATAAATATGTTGATTTAAGATTAGGAAAAAGAGAATATGAAAATGATCTTTTTAATAAAACGAATCCTATTAAAAAAATTAAATTAATTGATATGAATAAAAGATTATATTATAATAGGGTAGAAAAACAAAATGGTTATGATTTATCACAAATTGAAAAAAATAAAAAAATGACTGAATATATTGTTAGGGAGAGAACTAAAAGGAAATTAATTATGAACAAAATAAAAGAACAATATGAAAAAGATTTAAAATAACAACTTAATATAAAATTATAATAAATTAAAAAAAATATTTTCAATAATCTACATATAACATCTTATTAATAAAAAATTTATAAATAACGAAAAAAAACAATAAAAAATTATAAAAAGCAATAAAAAAAAATAAAACATTAAAAAAAAATAAAAAAATCCGAAATCCAAAAAAAAATATATAAAAAACGAAAAGAATATTTTTCCAACATATAAATAAAAAATAAATAAAAAAAAAAAACTTCAAATGCTATCAAAACTCCCATTAACCATATTCTTCCTTATAATATCATTCCAACTAACATTAACAAAGCACAAAGTAGAAGAAGTTGATGCAAAAACAACACATAAAGAGCACATATTCCTAATTAAAACAAACTTAACAAAAGAAGAAGTTCAGCAAAGACTTTCAAATCCAAATACAAAAAATGACATTGATGATGGACCAAATGATGCAGATGACATGTATGATCCTCCAGA